>MDSZ01111312.1_pt1 | contig 18571 bp, 22 predicted proteins | sample 811201 | NCBI WGS metagenome assembly MDSZ01 (sample SAMN05326647, study PRJNA326480) | marine metagenome | isolation source: seawater | place: Indian Ocean: North | collected 2010
GAGGGAGTGCAGGTACACCTTCACATAGTGCTGGAGATTGGTCAAAAGAGTTGAAATTAAGAACAATCTCTCATACAGATAATGCATCCTCTTTAACTGCTTGGGCCAATGATACAGATTATGAAAATATCTTTGTTGGTCAATTATCAACATTTATTAATCCTGGGGATGTAGTTATTGGTTACAGTGGCTCAGGAAATTCGAAAAATGTGATTAATGGAATATCATATGCTAAAGAAAAAGGATGTCATACAATAGCTATTACCGGGAATTATAATGGAATGGACGGTGGAAAATTAAAAAAAATGGTAGATGTAGCTTTAGTAGTTCCTTCTGAATCAATGGAAAGAATCGAAGACACACAATTAATTGTTAATCATATTATTAAAGAAGCCATTAAGTCTAATAATGGATTGTGATTATTTTGTTACCACCTTTCAGAGATAACGCTGATATCCATGATTATCTTGAAATAGATGAACTCCCAAATAACTTATGGGATGGTAAAATTGCTTTTTTAGACAGAGATGGAGTAATCAATGTAGGTAGTGAAAATTATATTAATTCACCAGATGAGGTAAAATTATTACCCAATGCCGGATTCTCTATCGGAAAATTACGTAGACATGGATATAGGATATGTGTTGTAACTAATCAATCTCCGATTGGACGTGGTTTATGGGATCATGAGAATCTTCATTTGATACATAAACGTGTATCTGAATTATTAATCGGAGAAGATAAAGATGCTAAATTAGACTTAATTTTGTATAGTCCATATACTCCATGGGATAATTCTTGGGCTAGAAAACCAAATCCAGGAATGTTAGAGGCTGGTCGACAAATTCTTAGCAATTCCTTCAAACAAAATATTGGTATCTTATATGGTAATGATTGGATTAATAGGCCTGATGAGTCAAAATCGGTAATGGTTGGAGATAGAGATGTAGACCAATTAGCAGCTGAAAAATATGGTGTTAGTTTTTTTAGATGTGACCCAAATATCGGATTATACGATGTTGTAGAATTAATATTAGGTGAGAAAAATGGATAATGCCATTTTTTTTATCGGTTTAGACGATACTGATCATATCGATTTAGGATGCACTACGGAAAATTTTAATGATTTTTTAAATTATCTGGCTGAAAAAATTAATTTTAGTATAATATCCAGGAGATTAGTAAGATTATGGCCTTTTGCAAATAGACGAACAAGGGGAAATGCTGCATTATCTGCAGTAATCAAACTCAATATAAATTGTGAAAATAAATTATATGATGTTTCTGATGATTGGTTTCAATTATTATTATCTAATATTTCATCACACCCTTCTAGTAATTTGGAAGCCTCTCCAGTACTGATAATATCAAAATCTCAGTTTTCTGAACAAATTTATTGGGATACTGTAAAAGGGCATGTCGATTTAAACTTTAGATTAAATGAGATTAAGAAATATGACTGTAAAGTTTACGCTGGTAAGTCACATTGGGGAGTAATAGGTGCGTCAGCAGCAATATCTTGGATTCCTAGTGAAAATCATTCATATGAGTTAATTGCTTGGAGGAAGAGTTCCATGATAGGGAAAAAAAGAATAATTGACATGAAAACTGTTGCCGAACTGGACAATAATTTTCCTGAGACATTCGTAAATCGTGACCCAACAAAAAATCGAGGTTTAATCGCCCCTCGAACTCCTTGCCCTGTCTTATATGGTATTAGAGGTAAATCTCCTGATATACTCGAAAATGCTCACAAATGGCTTCAATCAAATAAAAATGTTGAAAAATCTTCTGATTATGCTGTTCACTGTACTAATCAACTTTCAGACGACCATGTAACCCTTTCTTCTGGTACAGTAATTTCTAAACCTTTAATTTCAAAGGGTGCACATTCATCTGTAAAAGTGATCATGGATGGAAAATTAAATACATTAGTTGCATTTTCTCAGGGAGGATCTGTAAACCACCTCCTCCGTTCTTTAAATCCTGGAGATATTATTTGTTGGACAGGCCTCTATTCTCCTTCCGATTTATCTATTCATTTAGAGAAACTTACTATTTCTGATGCTGTTCCAAGAATCATATCTCGCCCGCTATGTTGTAATATATCTATGAAAAGTGCTGGAAATAATCAAAATCTAAGATGCACAAAATGTAATTCATATTCTGAAAAATACTGGCGAGGTTACATTCCAATTTTTTCCAATATAGATATGATTCATAATTGGACTGAACCTTCTCCCTCTAATAGACGACACTTGTCAAAACCATTGAATTTAGGGTTACCGCTCTTGAATAATTTAATACCCTGACCTCTTTACCAAATTATATGGCTGACCTATCAACACCCCTACTAATGCTTTTACTTATATTATCAGCAGGATTCATGATTTGGCAATTATTAAAATTAAGACAAAAAAATATGTTAATTAATGCTGGTCATTTTGATGAAGATTATTCTGGAGAAGCTAAAAATCCAGAGCAATTTATGGAACCCGATGATGATGCACTTGATGAGATGCAAGACCTTCTTGATAAGGCATTAGAATAAAAAGGAATCTTATCACTCAAAACCAGTTTCTAGCAACATAATTCTCTTACTATCCGCTCCGTCTTTTAGTATTCTAACATTATTCATTTTGGAAATCCTGTAAAGAAAGATTGTATCCAAGATATCATTTACCTCACTTCCGCCTTTTGAACCCCATATTTGCATATTATTACCGACATTTGAGTATGAGGCAGAGCTAGCTAAAATTTTAGTATTTTTATAATTTAAAACTATATTTTTTAGTGCCTCTATATCCTTTTTCTTAGCCCTGCCATCTTTAGCACACCAATCATCTATTATGATAATGTCTTCATAGTCTATCTTAGGAGAAAAGTAATTCAAAACTTTTGAGGCTTCTTCTAAATTATTTTCAATTTGTATAAAGGTTATTTTTTCTAACTCTTTACTTTTTAGTTCCCAAAATATTTGTGCAGTTCTCTCTCTATCTGGTAAATATTTGCTTAGCCAAATTACCTTTTTTCCATTTTTGAGATAATTTTTTGCAATAGTCAAGCATAATGAAGTACCGCCAGATCCTTGCTCATATGAAAGATGAATATTCCTGTCGCCAAGGTTAATCATGGTACTGGATATATATCTAGGTGATGGTATTTTCTACTTTGAGGGCCAAGGCTATATCATAAACTCTCTTCGATGGTTATATGTCGGCAGATGATGGTTCAGTTGAAAGAATTAAAAAACGTCCATTACCAGAATTTACTGATACCGATTCCGGAATTGTTGAAGGAATATTAGAAGATGGTTTTCTAAATGTTGCTCTCAATGATTCTAATCAATTTGGACCTCATGCTATGATAATTTTACTGGGAGTTGCAGCTTCGGTAACTGGCCTGCTTTTACTTCTTGGAATGAAATTTTTTTAATTTAGATATTCTCTTGTTCTTTTAACGGTTAATTCTACTATGGAATCACTAAAACCCAAATGACTTTCCGGTTTAAAAACTTCTTTCAATGTTTCCAAATCTATTTTATCAATAATCTCATTCCTTTCAGCGCAAACATCAAATAAATTCATATTTTCATCTATTGCTTTCATAGAACAACTTCTGAGTATCTCATGAGAATCTTCTCTCGACATTCCTTGTTCTACTAGTACTAACATTACTTTTTCAGCCATAATTAATCCTTGCTGTAAATCTATATTTTCTCGCATTCTTTGATTATCTACTACCAAATTCTTCATTACTTTATTACATTTAATGATTATATCATCTAACAGAATCATTGAATGAGATAGTGTAAATCTTTCTGCCGAAGAATTAGCCAAATCTCTTTCATGCCACAATAATGCATTCTCATATGACGGAATAATCATTGAACGTACTATTCTAGCAAGTCCGCAAGCATTTTCTGCTGTAATTGGGTTCTTTTTGTGCGCCATTGTAGAAGATCCTACTTGTTTTTCCACATCAAAATATTCCGCCACTTCTGATATTTCACTTCTCTGTAAATTTCTTATCTCTTGTAATATTTTTTCTATAGTGGTGGCCAAATTAGCCATCCAACCAACCCATTCTATGTATCTATCTCTTCCAACAACTTGTGTTGTAGCCATTGGTGTTTGTAATCCTAGATTTTCCATAATTAATTCTTGTAATTGAAATGCATCTTCACCTTGAGCGGCACCTGTACCAACAGCACCAAGAAATTTTCCAGTGGTTGCTCTGGGAGTTAATTCTTTCAATCTTTCCAGATGCCTTCTCATTTCGTCTACCCAAACGGCAACCTTCAGTCCGAATGTTATAGGAACAGCTGCTTGTCCATGTGTTCTTCCGATCATCACAGTGTTGCTCTCTCTTTCAGCTATATCGCATAATGTCAGTGTTAAATTGGATAAAGTCTCAAATTGTATTTTTATACTATCTTTGATTTGAAGGGCAACTGCAGAATCTACAATATCATTACTTGTAGCCCCAAGATGTATACACCAACCAGCCTCACCTGCAGCCTCAGCCATCGCCTTGGTAAGTGCCATAATGTCATGTCTTGTTTCCAATTCTATTTCATCTACTCTATCGGCTGTAACAATCCCGGGATCGGCAATATCTGCTATAATGTCGTAATGTTCTGGGCTAACTCTGCCTAATTTAGAATGAGCCCAGATCAAGGCTCTTTCAACTTCTAACTGTCTAGCATGACGACCTTCTCGAGACCATATTTGTTTTGCTTCTTCTCTTCCATAACGATAGTCTAGTGGCGATACTGGCATAACTTTCGTTTATCCCGAACCTAACAAAGTGTTTGAGGTTTAGCCTTGTTCGATATTCATTGATTCTATCTCCCATACTCCTCTTCCTGAGGTAAATATTGGCGTTCCACAACAATTTATTCTTCTTTCCATATGAGGTCCGTCAACAGTTATTGTTTCAAACTCCCCTCCCTCGCCATCAAGATTAAATCTGTATTTTTTAGAAAGAAAAATTAATTCTTCTAATCTTGCAGATGTTAATGTTTCACCTAGCCATGAAGAATCTAAACCTTCACAAGAAACTGACACAAATTTAATCTCAAAACCATGCTTTAATAATGATTTCATGTGTTCTTCTGAGTTCTTATGCCACAGAGGACAAAATGATTTAATACCAATTTCATTACACATTCTTTCAATTCTTGTTTTCTGATAATCCGATCTAAGGGCGCCAGTTATCAAAGCGTCAATTTCAATCTTCCCATCAATAATTTGAATATTTCTTGGTTTAGAGATTTCATTTGGCCAGATTTCTTCAAATGTTTCCATATTATTATATTTACCTTCTAAGGCTTCTTTCAAATCATTTATTTCTACTTCAGCTACTCCTTTAGATTTTACAGGTAGCCATGGTATATTCATTGAAATAGACTGAAATGCAGAAATATGAGTTCCATTTAATTGGAACATCATTGAATCTTCCTCTTCAATTTTTACAGTTATTAATGCAACAACTTCCCATCCCTGCATTTGTGCCCACCATGCAGAATAGGCTGAATCCTTACCTCCTGATGTAAGAACACCTACTTTCATACTGTCCCGAGTATGACATAAGACATGAATGCCTCGCTTTATGGGGCTCTTTACAACTAAGATTGATAAGAGAGGGTTGTGGCAATCAACTGATAGTCATGCAGCCCAGTGGACGCGGATACGATCATGGTGTTTCGACATTTTCACCAGATGGTCGTCTTTACCAAGTAGAATATGCCAGAGAATCAGTAAAAAGGGGAACAACTACAGTTGGTCTGAAATATAAGGATGGAGTAATATTAATTGTTGATAAAAGAATAGCAAATAAATTAGTAATTACTGATTCTATAGAAAAAATGTATCAAATCGATGACCATATTGGAATGACCACTTCCGGACTTGTAGCAGATGCCAGACAATTAGTAGATAAAGCACGTATTCAATGTCAAATTAATAGGATGACATATGGTAGCCCAATTTCAATGATAACTTTAGTAAAGAAAATGTGCGATTATAAACAATCTTTCACTCAATATGGTGGAGCAAGACCTTTTGGCACTGCTCTGCTAATAGCAGGCGTAGACCAAGAGGGCTCACATCTCTTTGAAACAGATCCTTCCGGAGCATACCAATCCTATCATGCAGGAGCCATAGGAAGGGGAAGATCTACTGTAATAGATAGCTTCGAGAAATCTTGGAAATCAGGGATGACAATGAACGCTGCAATTAAACTAGGACTAGAAGCTTTGCAAGAATCTCTAGAGGATAGTCTTAATCATGATACTGTAGAAATTTCAATAGTTGATGCTAGTGGATATAAAAAATTAAATCGTGAGGAGACTCTTAAGCACCTCTCTAAAGTTTCTTGATTTATTTTACTAAGACTACTTAAAGGCAATCACTCTTCTGTAAGTGATAATGGTTAGTTTAGATGATGCGGTTTTAGCTCGCTTGGAGAAAGGAGGCTCTAGGTACGAAATACTAGTAGACCCTGATTTAGTTCAAAAATGGAAGAATAATCCTGATTCTGTAGATTTATCTGATTTGCTTGCCACTGAAGAAATTTGGTCTGATGCTCGTGCAGGCGATAGGCCAACTTCAGATGCACTGATAAACACCTTTGGAAGCACTAATCTCTCTGATTGCGTAGAAAAAATATTAAAAAATGGCTCAATACAATTAACTACCGACCAAAGAAAAAAAATAATTAATGAAAAGAAAAAGAAAATTATTAATGAAATATCTTCTACAGCAACAGACCCGAAGACTAGACTTCCTCATCCTGCAACTCGGATAGAGAACGCATTAAATGAAGCTAGGTTTACTGTTGATCCATTTCTTTCAATAGAAAAACAAGTACAGAAAGCTGTAAAAGTACTTAAGCCACTAATACCATTACAATTTATTACTGTCAAACTAGCATTTAGAATACCTGGAAAAGATTATGGGGGAGTAAGCCAATTGTTGAGAGGAATTATAACTAAAGAAGAATGGATTAGTGATGGTTCATGGGTTTGTGTGGTTGAGGTCGCAGGGGGAATGAAAAATGAAATTATTAGTAGAGTTTCCCAGAGATCTTCTGAGGCCGCTGTGAAAGAACTGGTTTGATAATTTTGAACTTTTGGCTTTCATCAAGGTTATGAAGGCTAGGCTTGTCGCGCGGCTTGATAACATGAGTGGTAACAGTAGTGCGGACGGTCCGCAAGACTCTCAAATAGTAGTGCCAGGTGATAATCTTGGTCAATTTGGGAGATTTGAAGCAGGTCATGGAGTATTAATAAAAAATAATACTCTTTTGGCAACAAAGAATGGAAAATTAATGATAGATGATAATGTACTAAGTATAGAACCATTACATACAACTTATACTCCAAGGCCTAGTGATTTAGTAATAGGGTATGTAGAAGGTTGTACAAATAATATTTGGTTTATCGATATAGGTGCACCATTTAATGCAATACTTCCTATGAGCCTCGGCCCATCCAAAGCATCTTTTGGTTCAACACGACAAGTTCTTGACATTGGAGAAGCCATTCTATGTAGGGTACAAGAAGTTGAAGAAACACATTCCAGCGTCGTAACTATGAAGGGAATGGGACTCAGAAAAATCAGTACTGGTAGTATTGATGAAATTGATCCTCATTTAATAGGAAATTTGTCTAAAAATAATAATAACATATTAAGAGAAATTAAAGAAGAATCAGATTGTAGGATAATTACTACACATAATGGCCGTATATGGATTGATGGTGATGTTTCAGGAATTATCAAAGTAAGAAATAAACTTAAAAATCTTTCAAAAAATTATAATCTATTAACTGATGGAGGTAATGAATAATGGGTGGATATGGAGATATTCAAATGATTGATGAAAATGGTTTAAGGATGGATGGGAGAACTGCTACCCAAGTACGTCCGATTACAATAGAAACTGGCGTAGTTCCAGTAGCCGACGGTTCTTGTCGTATGACTTGGGGTACTAATGATGTTATTGTAGCAATTTATGGTCCAATGGAAGCGCATCCAAGGAAAATACAAAGACAAGATAGAGCAGTTCTAGATGTTAGATATAATATGGCCCCATTCTCAACATCTGATAGGATTAGACCAGGCTTCAATCGCCGAAGTAGGGAAATTAGTAAAGTAACTGCTGATGCATTAGAAAGTGTAGTTTTATTGGAATTGTATCCTAGATCTAAAATTCGTGTTGAGATAGAAGTTCTATGTGCTGAGGCAGGCACTAGATGTGTCGGGTTAACTGCCGCGTCTGTAGCATTAGCTGATGCAGGAATTCCGATGTCCGATTTGGTTGTTTCTGTTGCTTCAGGAAAAGTTAACGATGTGGTTGTATGTGATTTGAATAAAGAAGAAGATAATTATGGAGAAGCAGATCTTCCGATGGGTGTATTACCTAATTCGGGAGAATTAGTATTCCTCCAAATGGATGGTGACCTTTCTCCTGAAGAATTTCAAACTGCATGGGATTATAATATTCAAGCTGCTTCCGAAATTCACAAGATAATGGTCGAATCTTTAAGAAAAGGGGGTGTTGATTAATGACAATTCCTATGGTATCAAAACTCTTGCGTAACCATCTGAGAGAATTAGCATTAAACGATCAAAGAATTGATGGCAGAGGTAGATGGGAAGGTAGAGATGTATCTCTTGAAGTAGATATTTTAGATCGTGCTGAAGGTTCGGCAAAAGTAACAATGGGAGATACAATTGTTTATGCTGGTGTAAAATTTCAATTAATGACACCTTATCCAGATAGGCCAAATGAAGGAGGATTGATGTGTGGTGCAGAAGTCAGACCAGTAGCTGGCAGGAATTGGGAAGCAGGACCACCAAGCGCAGAATCTATAGAATTAGGAAGAGTTGTAGATCGAGGAATAAGGGAATCCGGTTGTATAGATGTGAATAGTTTATGTATTATTCCCGGTGAAAAGGCATGGCAGGTAATTTTAGATTTATTTGCAATTTCTGATGACGGTAACTTATTCGATGCATTTGCGTTGGCCGCTATAGCAGCTTTAAAAACTGCAATTGTACCTTGCGAAAAATTCGAAGTAGGAGAAGATTATCCTCTCAGTGTTTCTAAAACACCAATAATGTGTTCTTATCATAAAGTTGGAAATAGATTTGTTTATGATGCCAATGCACAAGAAGAATTAGGCGGCGATGAACGAATCCATATCACTTTAGGAGATGATAATCATGTCCATTCACTTCAGAAGGGTCTAAAGGGGATATTCTCGGCGGACGAATTTGCTGAGATAATGGAGAGGGCCAAAATTAAATCTTCAGAACTCAGAAAATTAGTAGATTCAGTATTAGGTGATTAAAATGGCAAAGAGAACACAAAAAGCTGGTGCTACTGCACGCTATGGAGCAAGATATGGTGTTAGTGTACGCCGACGTGTTGGTGCTGCAATAGCCAAAAAATCAAAGAAATATACATGTCCAGTGTGTCAGTATACTCAAGTAACAAGAAAGGTTTCAGGAATTTGGGAATGCAAAAAATGCTCTCATAAATTCACGGGAGGTGTTTGGGAACCTTACACACGAGCAACAGATGCTAATTCTAGAATTATTAGAAGATCTGTAGAAGGTGCGACTGCAACTGATATGACAATAATCGCACAACAAGCAGCATTAGATTATGAAAAGGAACTTTCTGAGAGAGCTTTAGATGAAGATTCAGAAGAATGAGACTTTATCTTTAAGTCTGAAAATTAAATCCTCTTTTGCTGATTCCTTATCAGCAAGTTTGACCACTGAGGCCTTTTTTGAATACAAAGACGGAATCATAATTATTAATGAGGCTGCAAATAGTTTTGTAGATTTACGCGCCAGATGGAATACAATAATGAGAGGACTTATAGCATCTGAACAGGTACTTGAGACTGTAGAAAAAGAGGGTTGATACATGAATGAAGAGAAAAATACTGCTGATTTGCAAAAAATTGTACAAGAATTACAAATAGTTAGAGGTCAGATACAAACCTTTTCTTCACAAATCTCTGAATATTCACTTACCATGGAATCATTAGAATCACAAAGTCCAGAAAAAACAGTGTATAAATCAGTTGGTAATCTATTACTCGAAGTGAGTGATAGAAAGAAATTATTTGATGAATTATCACAATCTAAATTAAATATAGAAAACCATCTAAAATCACTTATTGAAAAAGAGGATTCTCTCAGAGTAAAATATGAAGAATTAGTAATTGCATTTGAATCACAGTGATATTATGTCTGAATTTGAAGAAATTACCCCATTAATGGAAGATTTTATAGTTTTCCAGCGTCTATTAAAAGAAGGAAATACAACTAATGCTTTACAATTATCAGAAGAATTATTGTCTCGCTCTAGGAGTATATCTGAAAGGAATCATTACTATGAAGCAAGGATAAGAATGGAAAGAGCATTAATTGGAGGTATTGATCAAGGTGAAATAGGTAATGAATTAAGATGGTGCGTAGATAGATTAAATGCTATCTCTTCACAGTCTTCTTTACATGGAATTGCTTTACTTAATCTTGCTTCATGGCATTTAAATAAAAATGAATTTATGATGTCTTTAGCCACTCATTCAGAAATTTCCACTGAAACAAATTTTCCTGATGAGATTGTCGCTCTATCACGTTTAGAAACTTCTAGAATACTAGGCAAAATGGAAGATTATGAACCTGCAATGAGGCATGCATGGTTAGCTCGTACTATATTTTCAAAAAAATCAATGATTCCTGAATTTTTAGTCAGTAGTTTAGAATGGCTTGATATGGCTTTGGATAATGTAGATAAAAACGCTCCAAATATGGATTTTCATATTAAAAATGCTAAACCTAGAGAAAAACCTGGCGTTTCTACCATTTCCTCTAATCCGACTGATATTAAATTGGTAGTAGAAGATCTAATTCAGATATTATTTCAAGATTTATCGGGTCCAGAAAGAAATGATATTGGTTTAATTGTTGACGCATCAGAGATTCTAGGTATAGAAGAATGGAAAGATATTCTTATCAATAGATTACCTGAAATTCAAGATAGGAATCTTTTAGCAGCACTCCAATCATAGTTTTTTATGCGATTTATCTCTTCAATACTCCAACCTAATCTCTCTGGTAATTCTATGCACCATCCAACTTCTTCTATTGCTGGGTCATCGGATGTCCACGATAAATGACTTGGCACAACATCAACTTCAACCCATACTACATATCCATCATCTATCAATGAATCATTATATGATTTAGCAATCCCCAAAAGTCCTGTTTCTTCAAATAATTCTCTCAATGCTGCTTCATCAATATTTTCTCCCTCTTCTATTTTACCTCCGGGCAACTCCCATCCTCTTTTTTTGTTTAAAACCATTAGCCAACAATCTTCTTTTACAGTTTTGGTAGTAGTCCAAACTGCTACAAATTTTTTATTCATTATTCATCAACTCCAAAATATCTTGTACTAATATTAATGCTTCTTCATCACCTTCGGCAGCTAATCTCCTTGTCATAAAAAAAGCCTCAGATATTCTATTTTGCTCTATCATAAATTCAATTTTTTCTTTTAATCCATTATTTTCTTCTATTTGTTCTAGTTCTTCAACCTCTATTATTGAATTTGAAATCTCTTCCATCTTTCTAAGAAAATCTACTCTTTGAGATATCTTTGGAACTTTCCAGGGTTTACTTTCAATACCTCCTAATTTATCCTCCATTCGAGATTTGAATAATTCTCTAGATTTGGATTTAGGGAAATGAGTTTGAGCTTGATCATAACAAAACCAAGCCTGATCAAATTCTTCCCTCCTCTCATGTAATTTACCTAATTCTATCCATAATTCAAAATTTGAAGGATTTTGAGATAACAGATGTTTACTTAATTCAAGAAATAAATCTTCATAACCAGATTTTTTTAACCTTTCAATCCTTCTAGAAAATAAAATATTAGCTCTAGGATCTCTAACATCTAAAAGTTTCAATCGTTCACTAAACTTCCCGATTTCTTTATCGTTATTTTTAATTTTTAACCACCACTTATCAGGATCTAAAGGATCTATTTTGAATGCAGCATCTAACAATTTTATACCAGACTGAATTATATTGATGTGTTGCAACTGTTCTAGTAAATCCTTATCTCTCCCTAAAATATTAAATAAATCTTCCAAAATTAATTTAATCCCTATATCATCTTTGTTTATCATCTTTATTTTAACTAGTAGATGCCAGTTATCAGGATTAGTAAAATCATAAAGTATGGCCTGTTTTGCATTTTGCTCTGCCCACATTACATTTTTTTGATTTCTTTCTAAGTTCAAAAATTTCTCAGCCTGACTTCTATGTCTATTGCCCAGACTTCGTCTAGGGTGTTGTAAAATATTTTTAATATTTATATTATCTTGATCCATAATGATATCACAAAACCGATTCATATTCTGATTTATCTGTGCCCGGTGGAAGTGTTGCATCCATACCAATTTTGCTGGTTAAACCTTCTTTGGTTCTACTAGGATCTAGACTTGAACCTTTTTGATTAGAGAGAATTACTGTATCTTTATCTGGTTGCCATCGAGTCATTAAAGCCCATTCAACTCTTGTAGGATTTGAGGTATTTATGTCTTTATCTACTACAATGACTTGTTTCATAGATTTATGGCCATTTAATGCTGCATGTATGGCTTTGATCCCATCTCCTTCTTTTTGAGGTTCAATTTGTACAACCGAAGATAACCATCCACAACCACCATCTGTCAAGTAAACATCAGTACATGGTACAACTGCTGAAACTGCAGCTTTTATTGTCGGAGCTCTTGGCATACCCATCAAAGTTCTGTGCTCTACTTCTGCTTGAATCAAGGCATGAAATATTGGTTCATTTCTATGATGTACTGCATCATATTCTATTACTGGCTCTTGCCTTATGCCATCTACTGTTCCTGTTATGTCTACATATGGTCCTTCATCATCATATTCGAGTGTTATCCTAGCCTCCATGGCATATTCAGCATTTGCTGGAACTGCTATTCCATTATCTAATCTAACAAGATTTAATGGCTTTCCATGTAGTTTTTGGTGTAATGATGCTGCCACTCTCAATTCATCTAATGGTTCATTGAATGACATTGCTGCAGCCAATAAAACTACAGGATCAGGAGCATTGACAACTGCTATTGATACTTCATCTCCATTTTCTTGTGCTCCCTCCATCATAGTGCGCAGATGTCTTGGAACAAATCTTGATACAGTATGATTTTTATCTCTCAAATATTGTCTATGGAATGACATATTCCTAATTCCTCCATATTCTGCTATAATTACGGAGGCGGACTGATATCTTCCTTTATCTTCTTTATAGTGCCATGGAATGGGAATAATTTCTAGATTTACTTCTTTTTGACTGTTTTCCATTACAGGGGCTTCATTTTTCTCAATTATTATTGGCTCAGAAGGATTTTTCATTGCCCACGCCATTGTATCTATCAGTTCTCCAGGAGTAATATCAAAGGTACTACATATCCTTTCTCTTGTTAGTACATTTAAAGCGGCGTTATGGCCATCAGATTCTACAATATTAGTGAATAAAAGAGGAGGATTTCCTTTGCCAACAGAATATTCCAACATCTCATTAATTACACTAGTTCTTTCTTCAACTTTTTCAACATCATGAAGCAAGTCCCGGAATGACATATTGTTGACCAACTGCTCAATCTGTTTGAATGTTAGCAATAACAATGACATTTTATGTCAATATTAATTGACTTAAGCCTCTCATTTCTTATACCAAAGGTGGGTCGCCGAGACATCATTTAGAGGGTCAAAGTTGGGTCGAGGATTATTTTCTGGTTCGAAAATGAAAAGTGATCGTAAGAAATATAGATGGAAGGAACGACAATTTCGAAACCGTCAATTCAAGAGACGTTCTGGAGGAGTCTTGAAACATGATCCTTTGAAAGGTAGTACGCAAGCTAAAGGAATAGTAATTGAAAAAGTTGGCTTCGAGGCAAAACAACCTAACTCTGCTATAAGAAAAGCAGTAAAAATAAGTTTGATAAGAACTGGTAATAAACTAACAGCTTTTGCTCCAGGAGATGGTGCAATATCGTTTATCGATGAGCACGATGAAGTCCTAGTAGAAGGTATTGGAGGAAGTAAAGGTAGATCTTACGGTGATTTGCCTGGTGTAAGATTTAAAGTTATCAAAGTAAATGGTGTTTCTCTTGATGAGATGGTAAGAGGACGTAAAGAAAAGCCAGTAAGGTAGGTATTGTAATGTCTGAAGTAGAACAAGAAGAAAAATTAACTCAAGATCCTATTGCAGGAATTGGCACAATGGTTTTTGGAAAATGGGATGCTACAGATGTTGTTTGTGAAGATCCTGGATTAGCTCCATATATCAATTTACAAACAATAGGTACTCCACATTCCGGTGGTAGACATGCAAATGAATATTTTGGAAAGGCTAATCTTTCTATCATTGAAAGATTTATCAATAATTTAATGCGTTCTGGTAAATTTTCAGGAAAAAAACAACATTGCGCTAAAGCATTTGAAAATGCTTTGGATACTATTAATGAAAAAACAGGGGTTAATCCTTTACAGAATTTTATTGATGCTATCAAAGAAGCAGCGCCATGTGAGGAGATAACAAGAATAAAAATGGGTGCTGTTAGTCAACCTAAAGCAGTAGATTCTTCTCCAATGAGGCGTATTGATATTGCTCTCAGAAATCTTTCTGTAGGTTGTGCTTCTGCAACTGCCAAAAGTAAAAAATCCCTCACTGAAGGTATAGTCTCTGAAATTACGAAAGCCGCGCAGGGTGACGTTAGTTCTTACTCTGTAGCCAAGAGAGATGAAGTAGAAAGAATAGCATCTTCCGCTAGATGATTTGGTCAGGACACTTAACTTCTCTACTCTGCTTCATTTATTGTTCTTTACAATCGTATTTATCAACCTTAGTCAGGTCGCCGAATCAATTGAGGTCATTATATGGGTCGTAAAGAAGATAATATTGAACGTGCAGTAGAAGTAATGCATATAAGAGAGAAGATTCGAAATCTAGCAATTGCTGCCCATATAGATCACGGTAAAACCACATTGTCCGATAATCTAATTGCTGGAGCGGGAATGATGTCAGAAGATTTAGCTGGTAAATCTAGAGTTTTGGATTTTGATGATCAAGAAAGTGCCCGAGGAATTACTATTAATGCAGCAAGTGCATCTATGGTTCACGAAGTAGATGGTTCTGATTATTTAATTAATCTAATTGATACTCCTGGTCACGTAGATTTCGGGGGAGATGTTACTCGAGCAATGAGGGCAGTAGACGGATGTATTATTTTGGCTTGCGCTGTTGAAGGTACAATGCCTCAAACAGAAACAGTCGTAAGACAAGCACTGAAAGAAAAAGTAAGGCCTGTATTATTCATAAATAAAGTAGATCGATTAATCAACGAACTACAAATAGATGGTGAAGAAATGATGACAAGATTTCAGAAAATTATAATTAAAGTTAACAAATTAATTTCTACATTTGCACCAACAGAGGAGCTAGCCAAATCCTGGCAGGTAGACGTTTCTAAGGGGACTGTTGCTTTTGGCTCTGCTTACTACAATTGGGGGATGTCTATCCCTTATATGGTAAAAAGTGGGATTAATATGACACAAGTTATGGATTATTGTAAAAATGATAAACAAAAAGAACTTGCAAAGTTAGCCCCAGTACATAGAGTACTCTTAGATATGGCAGTGGATAAACTACCATCTCCATTGGTAGCTCAGGAATACAGAATACCAAACATCTGGCAAGGAGATTTAGATTCAGAGTTTGCTAAATCAATGATTAACTGTGACTCCTCAGGGCCATTATCATTAATGATAGTAAAGATTTGGATGGATCCTCATGCAGGTGAAGTAGCCGTAGGGAGAGTATACTCAGGATCTATTAAGCATGGGGAGTCTGTTTGGGCACTTGGTGCTGCCAAGGCAGAAAGAGTACAACAAGTTAGTATGATGGTTGGTGGTGACAGAATAGCAGTTTCTGAAGTTTCTGCAGGAAATATAGCAGCTTTAACTGGAATAAAAAGTGCTGCTGCGGGAGTTACTATAACACGTAATAAAGACGACACAGGTTTCGAACCAATACGTCACTACTCAGAACCCGTCGTTACAGTCGCTGTCGAGCCACAATCAATGAAAGATTTACCAAAATTTATTGATGCATTAAGAAGTTTGGCTAAAGCAGATGCCTCACTACAGGTATCGACTAATGCCGAAACAGGAGAAGCACTTTTGGCAGGTATGGGTGAATTACACTTAGAAATTACAACATACAGAATTGAAGAGGAACAAGGAATTAAAGTAAAAGTAAGTGAACCTATTGTAGTATATAGGGAATCAATTGAGGGAAATAATACTGGTCGTCCATTTGAAGGTAAGTCTCCAAATCGCCATAATAGATTTTATATTGAGGTTGAACCACTTCCTGAGAATGTTATCCAAGGTTTACGAGATGGAGATTTTGGTAAAGAGGGCGCTATTAGAACTAAAGATGCTAAAGAAGTTGGAAATAAATTTGCTGAATTCGGCATGGATAAGGATTTAATGCGTAAAATCTATGCAATACATGGAACAAATGTTTTGGTTAATGATACTAAAGGTATACAAAACCTCCATGAAACTAGAGAGTTAATTATTGAAGGTTTTATTGATTGTTGTAAAAAAGGACCAGTAGCCGAGGAACCATTGATGGGAGTAATGGTAAGGTTAGTTGATGCAAAACTACACGAAGATGCGATACACAGAGGACCTGCTCAGACTATTCCTGCAGTCAGAAATTCTATGAAAGGAGCCTTAATTAGAGCTCGATCGGTGATATTTGAGCCAATGCAAAATATCCGCATAGATGCTCCAAATGATGTCATCGGAGGAGTAACAAGTGAACTTAACAAGCGTCGAGGAATAATCGAGGATATGCCTGTCGAGGGAGGAACAGCTAGTGTAATAGGAAAAATGCCGGTTGCAGAATCATTTGGTTTTTCTAACAGTGTAAGAGCTGCTAGTCAAGGTAGAGCAGTTTGGAATACAGAAAATGCTGGTTATGTTCATTTACCCAGAGAATTATTCAATAAAGTAGTTGGAGAAATTAGAGAGCGTAAGGGTTTGAAAACTGAACTCCCTGGTGAATCACAATACATGGATTGATTTTTATTAATTAATTCTTATTAGCTGAAAATCTGTCAATTCTCTCAAAACATCTACTTCTGGACCATTTTTTAGATTATTTAGACATTCATGGGCAATTGAATGATGATACATTGCTCTTTTCTTTGCATATTCGATAGAACCAGAGCTATGTAGATCATCTATTGCAGCATGTAATTCTTCTTCAGTACATGGCCCATTACCAAAAACACTCTTAAAATTAGATAGAGTCATTTTACTATCCATGGCATGGATTGCAATTAATGTCCTCTTACCTTGTATAATATCAGAACCTGCAGGTTTTCCTAAAGTTTTAGTGTCTCCTGTGATATCTATAAGATCATCCATTAATTGAAAACATAATCCTAAATTTAAGCCCCACTTGGCCATATTCAAAACAACATCCTGAGGGGCATTAGATAATATTGCTCCAGTTCTTGCACAAGTCTCAAACATAGCACTAGTTTTACCTGCAATCATTGCGATATATTCTTCCTCTGAAACATATTCTCTATTTTCAAACTCTATGTCCTCTTGTTGTCCTTCGGCAACTCTCCTAACCATTTCTCCAATTGCTCTGACTAAGTATCGAAGATTTTCTCCAGATATTTCTGATGATTCGGCAAGAATTTCAAATCCTACAGCTAGCATAGCATCACCTGCATTAATGGCAGTAGCATCATCATATGCTACGTGTACAGCATCCAAACCTCTTCGTATAGGGTCTTGATCAATTATGTCATCATGAACAAGAGTGAAATTATGAATAATTTCAATACACGCTCCCAATGTATAATGACCATTGTTAGCATTTCCAATTGCTTCTCCAACTAATCTTGGTAAAATTGCCCTTAACCTTTTACCTCCGCCTGAGAAAAGATGTGTCATAGCTCCATGTAACCTCTTTTGCTCCATTTTACTTAAACTAAACATAATTTCTTCTTCTACCTTACTCTTATGTTCTTTTAATGCATCCATTAAACCACTTCCGGGTTTTTCTTTGTCTAGATATAATTTACCACAATCTATTATTTGCATATTTTTCATACTAATAATATTATTAATATTAGGATAGTTTTCTTTCAAAAAATGCTTCCATATCATTAAGAACCATGGTGCTATATATTCATTAGCCCATTCCCCTTTCTTTTCCATCATACTCAATAGTTTATCCTTATCTAACCATCTTATGGTTTCAATTTCATTTTCATTAATATTTAAATTAACATCACATTCAACTAGTAGGACATGATCTATTTCTTTTTCTATCCAATTAGAATCCCATCTACATTGATATTCAAATCGTCCTAATAAATTAAAATCCCAATTTTCCGTTACAGACATAGAAATTCCTA
>MDSZ01049085.1_pt1 | contig 18567 bp, 12 predicted proteins | sample 811201 | NCBI WGS metagenome assembly MDSZ01 (sample SAMN05326647, study PRJNA326480) | marine metagenome | isolation source: seawater | place: Indian Ocean: North | collected 2010
AGCTAAAATCAATACTCTAGCATTTAGTTGCGTAGCTAGCAAAGCACTTGCTCTATCTTTATCTATTACTACCTCTACTCCTTCCAAACTACCATCTTTCTGATACATTGTTGGAATCCCTCCTCCGCCAGCGCAGATTACTACAGTCCCCTTTTCTAATAACCAATGTATAGGTCGTAATTCAAAGATCCTTTGAGGCACAGGAGAAGGAACGGTTCTTCTCCATTTATCTCCCTCAGGTTTTATCGTCCATCCTCTTTCTTTTGCCAACCTTTTTGCTTCGTCTTCTCCATATAATGGTCCAATTGGTTTGGTTGGTTCATTGAAAGACGGGTCTTCTGGATCAACTTCAACCATTGTTAAAATTGTAGCAAATGGGATTTCAATTGGAAGCAAATTCCCTAATTCTTGCTCAATCATATACCCAATCATTCCTTCTGTTTGAGCTCCTAATACATCTAAAGGATACTCTTTAACATCAGTATAAGCAGCCGACTGAAGTGACAAAAGTCCAACTTGTGGCCCATTTCCATGTGTAATAACTAATTGATATTTCCCTACAAGTGGAGCAAGTGCTTTGGCAGCTACCTTTACATTATTACGTTGATTTTCTGCGCTTAATTCCTCTCCTCTACGTAGAAGTGCATTTCCGCCGAGTGCCACCACTGCTCTCATATAACGACGGGGGGAGTGTGTAGCGATAATAACGACCATCCCTACCCGGGCTTATGATTAGACTAGGGCTAGTGGTCAATCCAGACGCAGGATTGGGTGGTAAATTAGGACTTAAAGGATCTGATGGCAAGGCTAATTTTGCTCGCTCAATGGGCGCAGATGATAGATCAGGGCCTAGAATAACGACTTTTCTAAATTATTTCTCTTCTTTGCACAGAGCAGATTCTTCCGATATATCTTGGATAACAAGTGAAGGAAGGATGGGTACAGAATGGATTCCTTCAGGAATTAATTTAGGAGAAATAAGGATTATCCACAAATCTCAAAGAGAAACAAGTTCTAATGATACGAAAGAGGCAATCAGAAAAATAATTGATTATGGAGTTGATTTAATAGTTTATGCAGGAGGAGATGGTACTACCAGAGATATTGTAGCGGAATTAATAGAATTAAATAATCCTAAATTACCTTTAATTGGCGTACCAACTGGTGTAAAAATGTATTCTGGGTCATTTGCTGCATCTCCCAAGGCAGCTGCTGAAGTTCTTTCTGCTTGGATTAGAGGCGATTTATTAGTAGCAAGCACTGAAGTATTAGATTTGGATGAAGAGAGATATAGGGATGGAGAATGGATGGTAAGGCATTATGCAGAAGCATACACGCCCTCTAGTCCTCGTTGGATGCAAGGTTCAAAACAGAGAGTTGAAGTTAGTAGTGAGGAAGAAATTATTGAAGGTTTAGCAGAACATATCCGAGAAACTCTAGTTAAACAAGATACAATGATAATATGGGGTTCAGGAGGGACGTTACAATCTATAGGTGAATATATTGGGTTTAATCTAACGACTCTGGGAATAGATATTTCTCTCGGCAGAAGCATAGTAGGTTCAGATTTAGATGAAAAAGGAATTTTAAAACTCTTAAAATCTCATTCTGGAAAATTTATTGCACTTTTATCCCCAATGGGAGGACAAGGTTTTTTGATAGGACGAGGAAATCTTCAATTATCTCATACAGTAATAAGCAAAATCGGAATTGATAATATTCTTGGAGTAGTAACGCCAGCTAAACTGTTAACTGTAAGGAAATTAAGGATTGAAACAGGAGATGAGGACTTAGATTCAAAGTTCGCATCAAAAAAATATATGAAAGTATTACAAGGATATCGAACAACTAGAATTTTACCTATTGCTGTAGATTAGATATCAATCCCGCAAGCGGCTTTCAGCAATCCCAGGAATGGAGGGCTTGGCCTACCGGGCCTAGATTTAAATTCTGGATGATATTGCGTTCCAACATAATATGGATGATCTCTCAACTCCATTATTTCACATCTTTGACCAGTTTCATCTTTTCCAACATAAATCAATCCAGCCTCTTCAATTTTTATTATTAATTCGGGATTAACTTCATACCTATGTCTATGTCTTTCATTAACATATTCTTCATTATTGTATAGTCTCCTAATCTTACAATCATCCACAAGAAAAGGAGTTGGTTTAGAACCTAGTCTCATAGTCCCTCCCATATGGGTCTTTGAAATTTCAGGCATAAAAACTACAACATGATTCTCTTCATTATCATCAAATTCAGCAGAATTAGCATTTCTTATTCCAAGAACATTCCTACAAAATTCTATTGTTGCTACTTGCAATCCTAAACAGACTCCAAGATATGGAATATTATTTTCTCTTGCATATTTTGCAGCACTAATTTTTCCTTCAATACCCCTGCCTCCAAAGCCTCCCGGAACCAGTATTCCATCAGCACTTTTTAGTAAATCCCATGATTTTTGATATACTTCATATTCAGATCCACTTCCTTCTTCTAAATTAACCGATTCTATCCAATCAATAATTAATTTTTTACCGACACTATATGAGGCATGCTGAAGTGCCTTGGTAACACTAAGATAAGAATCCGATAGTCCAGTATACTTACCAACCATTGCTATGTGAATTTCATCTTCCAAGGAATTAACATGATTTGCCATCGTCTCCCAATCTTCTAATAATTTACTATTATCTGGTAAGTCAAAATTGAGTTTGGATGCTAATAATTCTCTTACTCCTTGTCGATTCATCATAATTGGTACATGATATATGTTAGCAACGTCGTGTGCCGAAATTACAGCTTCAGAAGATACATGGCAAAACTTAGCTAATTTTTCACGAGTTTCATCGACTAATGCAACTTCAGACCTGCATACTAAAATATCTGGGATTATTCCTAAACCTCTCAATTCCTTCACTGTATGTTGTGTCGGTTTTGTTTTTTGTTCTCCAACCGGACCCATTACTGGTACTAAACTTACATGAACAAAACAAATATTTTCTTTACCTACTCTAAATTGGAATTGCCTAAGTGCTTCTACAAATGGAGCACTTTCAATATCTCCAACGGTTCCGCCCAGTTCAATAACACAAGCATCAGGAGGCTTGTTTTCTCCATTACTGCACCTATTAGCAACATTTTCAATCCAATCTTGTATTTCATCAGTTATATGTGGTACAACTTGGACTGTTTTACCTAGATAATCTCCTCTTCTCTCCTTCTCTATAACCGAAGAATATACCTTCCCGGTTGTAATATTATTGTCTTTAGAAAGTGCAATATCAAGAAACCTCTCATAGTTTCCTAAATCTAGATCCACTTCTCCTCCATCATCCAATACAAATACTTCTCCATGTTCAAAAGGACTCATTGTGCCAGCATCACTGTTTAGATAGGGGTCAATTTTTACTGCAGTAACATGTAATCCTGCCGACTTAAGCAGTACTCCGATACTACTTGCCGTCACTCCTTTACCTAATCCTGACAGCACTCCTCCGGTGACAACGACATACTTCATGTAATCAACGGGATTTGAACCGGATATACTAGACATATCAACATTGGCCATGTTAATACTCCTAAATGTTACTTTAGGTTCATTTATTGAGTACTATACCCAGGCTCATGTCTGTGTCAGGGCCGAAAAAAATCATGGTCACGGGAGCACTAGGGCAAATCGGAACAGAATTAGTTGAGGAACTTCGAAAAATCTATGGAAATGAGAATATTTTAGCCACAGATGTTAGAAAATTAGATGATAATCCAGGGGTGCAAAATGGTCCGTTCGAGATTCTAAGTGTAGTTGACTCCGATTCGATGGACAAGCTAGTGAAAGAATATGATATCCAAGAAATTTATCATCTAGCTGCCATACTTTCCGCCACAGGTGAAAAAAAACCAGAACTCTGTAAAAAAATCAATATTGGAGGAACTATTTCTGTTTTAGAAACTGCACTAAATAACAATTTGAAAATCTTCGCTCCCTCTTCAATAGCTGTTTTCGGCCCCGACGCTCCTAAAAATGCACCACAAGTAACTCCTCTCAATCCAACCACAGTTTATGGGCAAACTAAAGTTATTGGAGAAAATCTTGCAAATGAGTATTGGCAAAAACATGGCCTAGACACACGAGGACTCAGATATCCCGGTTTAATTTCATGGAAATCTCCTGCAGGAGGCGGAACTACGGATTATGCAGTAGAAATATTTCACGCTGCACTTGAAAAGGGACATTATGATTGTTTTGTAGGTCCAGAGACAAGATTACCAATGATGTATATTGATGATGCAATAAGAGCTACATTAGAATTGATGAATTCTCCTGTTGACAATATTGGAGATTCAAGAGCAGGATACAACATCTCTGGAATTTCATTTACCGCTCAACAATTAGTTGATACTATCTCTGAGAGGGTCGATGGATTCACATGTACTTTTACTCCAGATAAGAGACAATTATATGCAGACTCATGGCCTGAATCAATTGATGATTCACAAGCAAAAGATGATTGGGGTTGGGAAGCCCAATATAATCTCGAAAATATAGTTGATTCAATGATAGAAGGTTTGAGTAATTGATTAATCATCTTCAATTTCATTTTGCCAATCAGGGGTTTGGGCATCTTGTTTAGCCCACAATACATCATCAATCCGAAGAACACTTATTGCCGCTTCAGTTGCACCTGAAAGGGCATGTTTTGCTACAAATAATGGATCAAGAATACCTGCAACTTCCATTGAAACATTCCGCCCAGTCTTCGCATCTAATCCTATCCAAGAGCCGTTTTCAGTATCATTATTCTGTGCTGCAGAAAGTGATAATATAGTATCAATTGGATCCAATCCTGAATTTTCTGCTAATACTCTAGGAATTATTTCCAGTGCCGCTGCATAGGCTTCAATAGCCAATTGTTCTCTTCCAGATTGACTCGTTGCATACATTCGAAGATGCCTAGCAAGATGAATATGACTTGCTCCTCCTCCAGGTAAAATAAAAGCATCACGTTTCAAGCGATGTGCGACGCCCAACGCATCATCAAAAGCCCTTCTTACTTCACTTCTTATTTCAGGAGTTGTACCATTAATGATAAATGTCATTCCACCTTTATTCTCTCCTTCGATACTAGTATATTTTACACCTGCAATTAATTTCTCGGAATGATTTGTATATTTTCCAATATGTTCTTTACTAATATTTAATGGGTTTCTTATTGGTACAGAACCTGTTATTTTTGCCAATAATTCCATATCATCTCTCTCCATTCTCCTGTACGTTATTATTCCTGCATTCTTCAGAGGGGTTATTGCTGCATCAGTAACTCCATCTCGAACAATAAGTATATTGACACCTAATGAAGAAAAATGGTCTGCTATCTGTTGAATTTTCTCCGCATCTCTATTATGAAAACTCTCCAATGCTCCAATATCACTTATCTCAATAGAAGCCTCTAAACCTATTTTTTTATTTTCTAGTTCTCCATCAATAATCGCTATTTTACCATTCTTTGAAAATGATGGTGTCGATTTATCGAGCCTAGTTTTTGCTAATACTAATCCATGTACTAATCGTGAATTTTTCATCTTACCATTGTCGATTTGAAGTCTTTTTATTCGTAATCTTTCTAAGTCATCTCCTCCTTCTTCATTCGCTAATAATTTAGCTGCTTCTAAGGCACAAGATGCTAATATTTTCGAAGTACTTTCTTCTATCTTTCCAGCTAAAGAAGTAGAAACAATGGCTAATTCCATATCTGAACTGACTGATTTTTTAGATATCTTTTTTAATTCTTTTAATGATTCTTCTAGAGCTATATTATACCCATTCAAAATTACCGATGGATGTATACCCATCCTAACCAATTCAAGAGAATTCTGAAGTAATTCCGAAGTCAATAATATTGTTGTTGTAGTACCATCTCTTGCAGATCTATCTTGTAAGGAAGATGCAGATATCAATAATCTGGCAGTAGGATGATCTACTTTTGCGGTTTCAAGAACTGTAACTCCATCATTCGTTACAAGAACAGAACCATCATCTTCAACTAACATTTTGTCTAGGCCACGCGGGCCTAGAGTTGATCTTACTGCCCCTGCAAGAGCAATTGAGGCTTTTACGTTGTTAACCAATGCTGCACGCCCCTGAATACGATCAGTATCTTCTAATGCAATATCATGCTCAGTTTCACTCATTATGACCTTCCGAGAAAAGAATTCGTTTTTAATTCGCTTGCTTTGTTAACACTTATTTACAAAATCTAAGAAACGTTGTATTAATATACCTCCCATATCTCCCACTATACAACCACAGGTTAAGTAGTGATGAATTATGTCTGACCCAAGTGAAGAGGAATGGGAAGAAAACATGCTAAAGGAGATGGTAAAATTATTTTCTACAATGGGCATGAATGTCGATTATGACATGTTAAAATCATTAATGCACCAATTAAAAAATCGTTTAGAAGAAATGGGTATGAATCCCGAAGATATGGCCAAAACAAATATCAAGATGGATTTCAATAAAATAGATTCAAATTTAGAACCTCAAGAAATAAAGAAGATGATGGATAATTTTATGGGAATAGGCAATACGGAAGGATTTAGTGATTTTCTCAAGAACATGGGAATAAATATGAAAATAAATGAACCAGTAATTGAAGTAAAGGCAGAAATCAATGATTCAGATTCCAATATCGAAGATGAAATCGATGAAGATAATTTTTATATTCATGAAGACCGCATGTATCTTACTGTAGATATTTCTAGATATACTGATTTAGAAGCTAATTCAATAGAATTAAATCTTGCAGATGCAGGTTTATCATTGCAAGTCATGAGAACTACGCAATTGCGTCCTTTCAAAAAATTTAACCTACCAGAACCAGCTAGTCGAATTATCAAATGGACATTTAATAACGGTATTTTAGATGTTACTTTTGATATTAATTCAACAATGTATATATAAAAAAAGGAGATGAAAAAATGAGTGGACCAGTAATAGGAATAGATTTAGGTACGACAAATAGTTGTGTTGCTACATTAGAAGGAGGTCAAGCAGTAGTTATCCCAAATTCTGAGGGTTCAAGAACTACTCCTAGTGTAGTAGCTTTTACAAAAGATGGAGAGCGTTTAGTTGGAATAACAGCAAAAAGACAGGCTGTTACTAACTCAGATCGAACAATACTTTCAGTCAAGAGAGAAATGGGGACTGATTGGTCACAAAAAATCGATAAAGATGAATTTTCCCCACAAGAGGTTTCTGCATTTATTTTGCAAAAACTAAAAGCCGATGCAGAAGAATACCTTGGTAGAGAAGTAAAACAAGCCGTAATAACATGTCCTGCTTATTTTTCAGATGCACAAAGGCAAGCTACAAAAGACGCTGGAAGAATTGCTGGTTTAGAAGTTCTTAGAATTATAAATGAGCCAACAGCAGCAGCATTAGCATATGGAGTAGATAAAGACGATGACCAAACAATATTGGTCTATGATCTCGGAGGAGGTACTTTTGATGTTTCGGTTCTAGAAATATATCAAGTCGATGGGCAACCACAAATCGAAGTTAAGGCAACAAGTGGTGATAATCGTTTAGGAGGAGATGATTTCGATCATGTTGTAGTAGATTGGTTAGTTTCTGAATTCAAAAAATCTACTGGAATAGATCTACAAAAAGATCTTCAGGCAATGAGTAGGCTCAGAGAAGCGGCTGAAAAGGCCAAAATAGAATTATCATCTTCTGCATCAACGCAAGTTAATTTACCATTTATTACACAAAATAAAGATGGTCAACCAGAGCATTTAGATTTGTCACTATCGAGATCAGATTTTGAGAAATTAATTAGTAAATTAGTTGAACGAACTATGGCCCCAACAAGAAGGGCAATGAAAGATTCTGGAGTAAAGAAAGGAGATGTCGATAAAGTAATCCTTGTAGGAGGGTCAACTCGAGTTCCTGCTGTACAATCTGCAATTGAGAAAGAAGTTGGTAAAGCTCCTTTCAAGGGCATAAATCCTGATGAAGCAGTTGCTGTAGGCGCTACATTACAAGCAGGAATAATCGTAGGTGATGAAGGAGTCACCGATGTGTTATTACTGGACGTCACTCCTCTATCTTTAGGTATAGAGACTTTAGGAGGAATTACAACTCCAATGATTGAGAGAAATACTACTATACCCACGCGTAAATCTGAAACCTTCTCTACAGCAGCCGATAATCAGCCTGCAGTTGAAGTTCATGTTTTACAAGGAGAAAGAGAATTTGCTAAAGATAATATTACTCTGGGGCAATTTCATCTTGTTGGCATTCCACCATCTCCTCGTGGCGTTCCACAGATTGAGGTAACTTTTGATATAGATGCAAATGGAATAGTTAACGTTTCTGCAAAAGACCTAGGAACAGGGACTGAACAATCGATTAAGATAGAAAGTCAAACTTCTTTATCTGAGGATGAAATTCAACAAAAAATAGCAGAGGCAGAAAAATTTGCTGAAGAAGATAAGTTAAGAAAAACTAGAGTTGAACTTCGAAATCAGGCAGATAGCATAATCTACCAAACACGCAAAACAATTGAAGAAACTGGTGATAAACTTTCTGAAGAAGATACAAAACCAGTTCTTGAAAAATTAGATGAGCTGGAAAATCTAATTGTAAAGGATGATCAACCTATATCTCTGGAAGATATAGATGATGCTGCAATACAGGCAAAATTAGCAGAAATAGAACAATTGATGCATGGCCTTTCTACAAAGATATATGAAGCAGCCGCTGCAGAAATGGCAGAACAAGATTCTGAGGGAGAATCCGATGACGGAGTAGTAGAGGCAGACTTTGAAGTAGTGGATTCTGATGAAGAAAATGAAGATTCTTAGTCATTCTCTGTAATCATTCTATGCAGCGTCTTCACATGCACCCCTGATGTTCCATATTTGAATAAAGGATTACTTGCTTCTGATTTAGCCTTACCTCCTGGACCCCATGCAGTACCTGCTATATCTAAATGAATCCAAGGAATTTGCTCTTCTTCTTTATCAAAATTATAGTTTGGGACAAATTGTTTCAGAAAAGCTGCAGCAGAGTTTGAAGAACCAGCTCTTCCTCCTGCAGATCCGTTTCTAACATCTGCAAATGCAGAATCAGTCATATACCTCTCAAAATCTGAATTCAATGGCATTCTCCAGACACTTTCGCCCTCAATTTTTGCTGCATTCTTGAGTTTTTGTTGTAATAAGTAATTATTACTCCACATCCCAGTTATTTGATTGCCTAAAGCCACTACAACCGCTCCTGTCAAAGTAGCTAAATCAATAATATATTCAGGATTAAATTCACCTGCTTTCCATAATCCGTCGGCTAAAACATTTCTTCCTTCTGCATCTGTACTAAATATCTCAATAGTTTTTCCAGAATAAGTAGGTATGACGTCACCTGGTCTGTAAGCACCAGATCCCGGCATATTCTCAGCCAAACAAGCTATCCCATTCACTCTCCTCTTATATCCAGTTGACCATAATGCCTCCATTAGTCCAAATACGGTTGCTGCACCACACATATCATATTTCATGTCCCACATCCCACTAGTCGGTTTAATAGAAATCCCTCCAGTATCAAATGTAATGCCTTTACCTACTATGCACGGCCTACGAATATCCACATCTCTATCTGGATTGAGAGTAAACAAAACCATACACGGCTTCCTGTCACTTCCTTTGCCCACATTTACTAAACCACCCATTCCTAATTCCTGTAACTTTTCCCAGTCATAAACTTCAACTTTCACATTTTTCTTGTTCTTAGCCCATTCAATGGCTCTGTTTGCAAATTCCATTGGGTATAATATATTAGCAGGTTCATTACCCAAATCTCTTGCAAGATGAACTCCTCCTACTATTGAATTAATTCTCTTCAAACCCATTTCTAAAGATTCTCGATATCTATCATTAGCCTGAAAATCTACATTCCAAGGATCAGAAATTTTCTCTTCATCAGATTTTTTATGTTCATCAAAACTATAATCTCTTAACATCATCCCCTCTGCAAATATTAGCATATTTTCCAAGTTCCAACCAGAAGTAAATCTAATCGTAATATCTATTCCTTTTTTCTTTGATAATATTCCAATGGTTCTGGCTCCCGTATTTCGAATCAATTTTCCTGTAATCTTTTCCTTTTTACCCATTCCAACAAGTAATACTCTACAACCCTCTGTCCAAACAGATAATCTTTGGCCCTTTTTACCTTCAAAGTCCTTTGAGGATATAGCAGATCTAATCAAACTACGTTGTTTTCTATCCATTCCATTTAGTGAATTATTTGGAGCTTTTGAGACTCCTTCGAATAATGGTAGTATTAGTTGCATGCCTACTTTATTAATTTCATTTATTTTCCATTTCATTATTATGCCTAAATATCCGATTAATTACTTGTATTCAAAATTTACCTTATAAAAATAGATTTTTATATCATTTTTTGAATTCTTTATTAGATAATTATAACTTTAAATGTTATTTTTTAGAATATACTAAGTCAAAGTGTCGAAATATGACAAGCAATTATTTTTGTTGCAATTAAAGCTGCATTAAATTGAGTTAATCTATTCTCAAAACCTGGGGCTATTTCATTGATATCTGCACCAATAATATTTGTTTTTTCTGATTTAAAAATGCTTTCTATTAATTCTACCGCTGCCCAATAAGACAATCCTCCAGGAACTGGCGTTCCTGTAGAGGGAACTAACCCACCATCTAAACCGTCAATATCAAAAGTAATCCAAATCGGACCTTCTAATTCTGAAATACGCTTTACTAATTTTGGCCAACCGGTATTTCTTTCCATTACGCCAAGTATATCTCTAGCAAACCAAGTTTCTATCCTATCATCATCATTGATTATTCTTGACTCTTCTTCACTATATGCCCTAATTCCTATCTGGATGACTCTACCAACTCCTTCATCCAAACATCTTCTTATTACTGTACCATGGGAATATCGTTCTTCATTTAGAATATCTCTCAAATCTGCATGTGCATCTATTTGTATAAGAGTAATCTGACTCAAATCATCAATTTGTGGATGTTCCTCTAAAACTTGAATTATAGGGAGTAAAATTCCATGCTCTCCTCCTAAAACAATTGGAAATTGGCGTCCATCAAACCAAGGTCTGACATATTCCTGTATTGAATCTAATTGTTTTCTCAAGGTCGACTCTTCTGACGTCCACTCTTTAGCTGTATGAAAAGATAATCCACATGGAATTTCAGAATTCAAAATGGGATCAAATAATTCAACTTGGGAACTAGCTTCTATGCAAGCACTTGGGCCATTTGAAGTACCCTCCATCCAACTAACTGTCATTTCCAAAGGAATAGGTAATATTACCAAATCGAAAGGACCATTCTCGACCTCTTCCAAACCAAGAAATTTTCCATTCCCTAAGCCTTCCACAAATGTTCCGACAGCATCTTAAGATTAATCACTTCGGAATCATTTCTTATGAAAACTACACTTTAAGTGAGATGTTTGAAATAACGACGTCCTTCGCATTAATCATAAAGGAGCTATTGTAATGGGTCTGACTTTAGCACAATTAACTCAAGCAATAAGGACTAAAGTTGATATGGATATGGAAACTGTTGTTGCTGAAAATATAGCTGAACATGCACTTGGATTCTTTGGGTTTTCAAATAGAATAATAGATAATGCTTTAGAACCAACAGATAGAAACTTATTTTATCAATTACAAGATTATGATTTGCTGACTACTGAGTCAGAAGAAACCACATTATGGGATGGTAGAGAATGGAGAATTCATTATTGGAAATTCAAAGCCAGTGCCGAAGCATTTGCACTCGCTGCAGCAGAGGCTGCAAAAAATCAACAATCTTTGATCGATGAAGATCCATATGCAGGAGTATATGATGATGTTCCCACTGAATTATGGAGAGAACGTTCCGGTATTGATGATGATTATGAAGAGCCACTATTCTGATAATTAAGAGCAACATACCGTTTGATTCAAAGGTCAATAGGTCATCCATTAATTGTGACAAGTCAAAAAGCACCTGTATTGATTTTCATCATTCTAATTTGTGGCACTATTCCTATCAATGCCTTAGGAGACAACACAAACATAGAAAGATCTTGTGAGATTTTGGTAGATTGGGATGTTCAATATAACAGCCCTGAGTCTAACATTTCTACAGAAATTATTCATCGATATGTTGTCAATTTTGAACCAATTTATGTCAATGGTACTTCTCCTGGAGGAGTTTCCATTCAGGCACAACATCTTCGTAATGGATTAGATATTTTATCTCAAGAAGAAATTACATCTGTAAATGCTGGAGGCGTCATTGATATTGTTTTAAAATCTCAACCCATTTTTAATGATAAAATAATTTTATCTGTTGAAACTAGTGAAACATCATGTATAAGGGAATTATCAATAACCCAATGGAATCAACCAATTTCTGATCATGAAGTTACAAGAGAAACTATTTGGTCAATGGAGGGAGGGCAAACAGATACTAATCAATCAATTCTATTTGAAGGGAGAGGTTGGCAAAAAAGAACCAATTCATTACTTGAATCAAATGAATTGGGTAATGGCTCACTACTACTTGATTTATCCGACGGAGAAAGAACGACAACTCTTTCTTTAGATTTGAGTAAAGTTTGGCTAAATGAATCATATGATGGCTCAGAGTTAATCACACAAGATTTCGAAATGTTGGGCAGTGGTTCAATATTTCTATCGGACTCTGAAGAAGGAGAGGGTTTGTTAATTGAAGCACAAGTAAAGGATGCATTTATTGTTCGCTCATGGTCAGAAAATACCCTCACTGAGCGTATCAGAATAGAGGCATCTGGCTGGCTTTCTTTTAACGGAGGCTCTAATGATAGTTCTGAAGGAGGTTTTGGAGAAATTTCTCTATTTTATTATGAAACATGGGATGAAAACGGTTTTAGACGTTTACAAGATACCCAAGTAGAGGCAAATGTTTCTGTAAGAATCAGTGGCTTTGGCGATTCTTTTTCGTTTGAATTAGATGATTTCATGACTAGTGAAAGATGGGAAGATGGAATACGCGAACATCAATATATGAAAATGTCTGGTGCTGGAAATTTTGATTTCATAGCATCTGAATCTCCATATATAGAAGTTAATGGTACTATTCCTATTATTAACATGGAATCAATGGGCGGTGAAACTGTTTCTGATACGATTATAGTAGACGGAAGTTATAGTGGAGACGCTGAAGGTAGTTTTGGAATAGTCAGAGAAATAGTAGATTCCGATGCCTATGCAAATGAGAGTGGAGAGTATTTTGAAGCAGATAAAATAAGAAACGAATTTTGGTTTAATGTTTCAGCTACTCCAATAGGTCCAATAGATCAAGAATTTAGTGCAGAACATAATCTTACGTATGAATACACAGTACCTCAAGAAGATTGGGATAATAGAATCCTGAAATATGAATACGTCGAGGACAATGGTTCTGTTCAATATGAATACCCTCCAAATTCTCCCACAATTATCCAACCACAACCTCCTGCCTCAGAATCTATTTTTTCTAATCCAATATCTAGGGAAACTGGATTGTGTCCTGAAATATTATTTTTAGGAGATCATTTCCATCTAATTGGTAATTTAGCACTCCCTCTTGAAGTAAGTGTAGTTGATTTGGATGCTGTAAATATAGATTCTCATACCGTTTCAATTGCCCTCTGGGAAGGTACTTATTTCAATTCTAATACTGCTTTCGGTAGTGTAGTAAATGAGGGATTACTTGCAGGATTACTACATGAAGTATACCGAACTGTAGATTTTGGTAATGGAAATTCAAATAATGAAAGCATAAGATTCTTAGAATATCAACTAACTGATACTATATTATATCCTTCAATAATAACTTCAAGTGAAAATTCTGCTCCCATTATAAATACATCTTCAAACTCATCTATTAGGTTTAGAGAAGGTTTTTTATTCAATGAAGGAGGTAAAGCTAATCTAGAAATTTTAGTTACTGATATAGATACTGATGTGATTTCGGTAATAGCAGATTTTTCTGCACTAGGATTAGGAAAAATAGCACTTTCTGATTCGGGATTAAATGGAGACTTAGTGATAAGAGATAATATTTGGACTACTGAAATAATTCATAATGGATTACAATATGGTGTTATCGAGATACCTGTAACATTACAAGATATATGGACAACTGTAACTCAAAATATTACTATAATTGTTCTCAATGAACCACCAAGGATGATTTCAATTGATTTTACTCCAAGCCAAGTTTTCAGAGGTGAGCAGGTATCTGTTTCAATAAAGGCTGTTGACGGTCATGGTGTTGATTCTGTATCTATTGATATGTTTGGTAATGGAGGGGGACTTACTGTTTTAGAATTAGTTGAAGAATTATGGATTGGTGATTTTAATATTCCTGAGGCCTTTACTCCCGGAGAGAGAAATTTGATGATAAGACTCGTAGATAGCACTGGAGAATCTAGAACAACCTCTCAGATATTTGAAAATGGACAATTCAAAGATGCAAAAAGACTTACAATTTTAAATGATGCGCCATCAATAAATAATGTTACACTGTATAGAAATGGTCAAATTGTTAGTAAAATACTCATTCCTGAAAGCGGTGATCCAATAACTCATACACTTGAAGTTACGGTACATGATGTGGATGATATTTCTTCAGCGCAGATTAAAATTGGTAGATTAGCTCCAATAGGTAGTTCCAATTCATGGCTATTGTTGGAGGATAATGGTAACAATGGAGACAGAATTGCTAATGACAACATATATACTATTTCTTTCGATGTTAGAAACACATTATCAGAAGGAGAATTCATAATTTTGATACGGGCTACTGATAATTTTCTTTCAATAACGCCGATAGAATCGCAAGAACACACCTTAATTTTAGAAAGAGGTAATTCCGGTAGTTCTGAATTTGATAATTGGCTATCGGAAAATTCGATGTTTTTAATATCATTTTTGATGTTAATTTTATTATTAATTGGTTTTGGTGGAGCATACTATTTATTGAAAAACTCAGAATTATAACTTTCTGAAAATGGTACGAGTGCCGGGATTTGAACCCGGGTTCAGGCGTTGGCAACGCCCGGTGATAACCACTACACTACACTCGTATATCTAAATGGAAACGGAATTCACTTTTCTATACGTCGGTGAATAATCATCATAAGTCAGATAGATAATTGAAAATTTTATCTCTAGTCTCTCGATAAAAATCTATTTCTCGCCCATGAGGGTCTTCTAAATTCCAATCTTGTGAAATTCTTAAGTTAGGGCAATTTACTCCACATCCCATGCTAATTATTTTATCAAAACTATCGGTTTCAATATCATCAGTTGATTTAGGAAATTGATTTTTAACAGATAAGCCAATCTCCGATAATACTTTGATCGCATTGGGAGCGATTTCTTCTCCAGGATGAGTACCAGCAGAGGACGCCTCGTAACCTAGATCTCTTGCTATTGCCTCAGCCATCTGACTGCGGCATGTGTTACCAACACAAACAAACAGAATTTTCACATTCTTTGTATAAGTTACATATTAATCAACTTATCTAATATATTTTATAGTTCGATAAAATTTAATTTTTCATGATTGTCATGGGATATAGTTGAAGTACAATTACTATTGCGACAAATTATGGGAGATTCTCCAATAAGTCATCACAAAGGATCTGGACAAGAAAAATCTACACAAGAAACTGCCACTAATGAGCAAAAATCACAGATGGAACAAGCATATAGAGAAATGCAAAGAAAGATGCGAATAGCCAAATTAAACGATGATATAAAACATAAAATCCTAGTTCTTTCAGGAAAAGGTGGTGTTGGTAAATCTACTGTCGCAGCAGGATTGGCTTTATCATTGGCTAGAAAAGGTTTGAAAGTTGGGTTAATGGATATTGATATAACAGGACCAAATATTCCAAAGATGTTAGGTTTAGAAGATATGGATCTTAATGTTGAAGATGGCCAAATTTTCCCCGCAAAAGGTCCACACGGAGTTAAAGTAATTTCAATGGCCTTTTTGATTGAAGATCCAGATAAACCTGTTATATGGCGAGGGCCAATTAAATTAGGTGCAATCCAACAATTTATCGGAGATGTTGCTTGGGGAAAATTAGATGCACTAATTGTAGATTTCCCGCCCGGCACTAGCGATGAACCATTGACAGTAAGTCAACACCTTCCTGGAATTGATGGCGTAGTGATAGTAACTACTCCACAAGAAGTTGCATTGTTGGATAGTAGGAAATCTATCAATTTCGCAAAAACAATTTCTGTTCCAGTTTTAGGTGTTGTAGAAAATATGAGTGGATACATGATTAGGGGAAAATCCGAACCTAATTCTAAAGTATCTTTAATTGGTCCTGAGGGAATTTCGATAGATTGTGTCTCAGATGATGAAGGAAATTGGTCCACTACTCTTGATATTTTCAAGAAAGGAGGAGGACTTTCCGCAGCAGAAGAATTATCTGTTCCATATTTGGGGTCTTTGCCATTTGATCCAGGAATAGTTAGGGGAGGAGATGATGGCGTTCATAGGATCATTGCTGAGCCTGAAGGAGATACTGCACAGGCATTCAATATAATTGTTGATAACATTACAAATTCACTTAATGAAGATACTACTCCATCTCTTAAAATTACTTAATTTAGCAATAATTATGGGTCGAATTGATTTCATAAAGACGACTCCCATGTAATACTGACATGGTTGCTGAGACGGGAATATACATCACTTGGGTTACGGGTGCAATCCTTTTGAGTATTATTTTTATGCCGATTTTTAAGCCACCTTATGCCAAAATAACAACAGATGGCTTCATTGATATGTTTAGAAGATATTGGGCACATATAATTATTGTTTTTTCAGTTTATATTTGGAAAGACTTGTTTGACGGTTTGGATAGATCTTTAATGGCAAATACTAGAATAGACATGACTCCTTATGTTTATGCAATTGAAGGTGACGTAGTCCTGTGGATACAAGAAGGCTTCCGAACAATATTACTTGATCAAGTATTGACTCATTTTTATGTTATGGGATTTATGGCAGTAACTTTTTGCTCACTAATATATCCTATTTATTTTGATGACCGTCATATGGCAGATCGCGTTTGCTTGTCTATTTTTTGGGTCTATACATTTGCTATCCCTTTCTATTTATTTTTCAATGTAAGAGTGACTGGAGATCACATACCGGCAATGGAGACGATTGCATATGACCTAACTCCTGAAATACATAATTGGTTTACTCGTATTGATCCATTTACTAATGGAATGCCAAGCTTACATATTGGATTACCTTTTGCTGTTTGGCTTTCTATGCAAAAATGGGATGAGGATGGAAGATGGGTAAAATTCAGAAACTTTTTGTTAATATTCATCTCATTTACTGCCTTTTCGATAATCTATCTTGGAATCCATTGGCTAGTTGACATTATTGGAGGAATGGTAATTGCAATTTTAGCAGTTAGAATGACCGACAGAACTCATAAAAGAATATGGAATATTCTGGACGAAAGACGATTCTCTTTCCGTTTAGCAAGAGCATTAGATAATCCAAAAAGGTCTTTCTCAGAATCTTTAGAAGGATTAGACTCTCTCATTGAGCCATTTAGAGAGCCAGGAAAGAAACAAACCAGCCTCTTCATAACAGTACTTCTGCTATCTACAGGCAGTGTTTTATTATGGGATGCTACACATCAACATTTTCCTATTGAAGGTTCAGAATGGCCCACTTCTACTTCTGGAACAGGAGGATGGCTTGTAACAATTGAAGAATTACCTGATGAGACTGTTTCTATTACCACTTGGAATACTACTACTCTAGAAAATTATTCCGTTTCTACCAAGCCTTGGAGTATGCTGCCAGATGTGGTAACATCGGATGAGGGTTTTGCTTTGTTCACTAATGAAAGGATTGACTACTTTGAATTTAATGACGATTTTGAAATATTACAACCTATATTCAGATATTACCCTGAAACTGAAGTAGTCGATGTCTCTCTAGGCTCTAATTCAGATGGCTTTGTTATAGTAATCTCTCACGATTCCTTTTTGAGTTTGGTAAATATAGATGGTCTTTTACTCTCGCCCCCTGTGAATGGTCCATTTAATGCCGTAACATCCTCAGAAAATTTAATTGCTTGGTCTTCAAACTCTACTGAAAATCTCTTAGTTAATATTACTTCTTTTGACTCTCAATTAAAGTCAAATATTGAAATCAATCCAAGAGATTCGCTTTCTGATAATACTTTATTGTCCGAGGATATAAAGATAGATTATTCCAACTCAACAATTAAAGAGTTGATATTGGATGGTAAATGGCTGATAGCACTAGTTGATTTAGGATACATGGACAGACTAGTATTAGTAGATATTTTCTCCGGTAATCAAAGTATCTTGGGAGATCCATTGTGGCATTCTTCTTCCCCTAGTATCTATGGTAACAACGTCGCCTTCTTACAAATATCTTCTTGGAATCCTACTTTGTTAAATCAAGAAC
>MDSZ01079286.1_pt1 | contig 18567 bp, 22 predicted proteins | sample 811201 | NCBI WGS metagenome assembly MDSZ01 (sample SAMN05326647, study PRJNA326480) | marine metagenome | isolation source: seawater | place: Indian Ocean: North | collected 2010
AATTCTCATCTGAATATGTTACAACAGATCTATAAATTTCTCCCCAAGATTCAACGCCTTCAAGTCCTGATGATTGATTAATCGTAAAACCCTCATTATCTGAATAATAAAATTTATTCCCAGCACTAATTAATAATCTGTTATCTTCATTTTCCCTATTAATATATCTAACCATATTTATATTATTAATTTGCATATAATCATTAACACAGACCCATCCGACTCCATGTAAAGAACCTTTCCATATATTTCCTCCAGATGAAGCACAGTATATCATTCCGCTATCAAAATCAACATCTACAGTATGTACCCTACCTGCCAAATTATTACTTCCACGCTCTTCCCAAGCTCCTTCTAAATCACGATTAAAAAATGATTCTTCATAGTCACTAATTGTATTTAAATCTAAGCTATTTCGAAGCTCAGTAATCTTAGATGATCTTGAGTCACGATAATTTTGATTCATTTGCTCCCAATTAATATCAGCTTCAGCTTTATGCATTTTTTTAAAATAATCTTTTCGATGCTGTTTATATATTTTTCGATCCTTTTTTTTCTGAATATATTCTGCTGGAGTAGGATGGTTTTGTGCCTTATCTTCAGAATTTGAGAAATAATAAAATGATAATAAGCCAATGCAAGCTATAATAGAAAAAAACTTAATATTATTTTTCAATAGAATTAAACTCCTCGATCTTAGTATTTACATTATTTTTTAAATTTTGAATCCAATCTGTTTCTTTTGACTTTAAATGTTCATCAAAAAAACCTAAAACTGTTGTATTGGTAACATCCAAGATTTCTTCACTATCTAAATCACTAGATAGCTTTAATGAAGAAGATAAATTAGATAAATGTGGAGAATCTGTAAAATCATAGTGATGAGCTCCATCTAAGGTTAGTTTATATGCAACATCTTCTGACTTAGATTCAAGTATTTCATCTAATATATTATAGTTAATATCTGTAGACCATTCTACTTGACCTAAATGAAGAAATGGTGTAGATATACCTCTATTGTATACATCTGGATGGACTGGAGCATACCATCCATCTAAACTTAAGCATGATTTTATTCTAGAATCTAAAATTGTAGTAGCTAAACTAGTACCACCTCCAAAGGAATGCCCAAAAACCCCAATATCATCGTTCATCATATGAGAAAAGTTTGATTCTATTTCTCCAGACTTGATCCTTTCTATTTGGTCGATTATGAATCTGACATCAGCTATTCTAGTGTTTATCTGAGGTATAAAAACTTCATAAAATTCTTCTGGCTTACAATCTCTACAATATTTTTTTGCAGTTGGAATTTTTCTTCCATCTGGGAAAATAGTAACTACTGCATCATAAGTATGGTCAGCTGCAAAAACAATATATCCATTGCTTACTAATTCTTGAATTTGAGTTGTATTTTGCGATCTAAATCCTTCAAAACCATGAGAAAAAATAATTACGGGGAAACTACCTTCAATCAAAGGTGAAGAATCAATGTAAGAATCTGTATCAATCCGATCAACTGCCTTAGCAATAAATTTAGGAACTTTAAAGTTATCTATTATAGCATCCTCTCGAAGCTTAGGGTTGTCTAGCCATGGATCTCTATCAGCTGTTGATATATTAGATGGATACCAGACTTGTACCATAAGCTCTCTATTATCATTTATATCCTCAGAGAACCATTCTTCTCTATCTTTATCAACCCAATAAAATACTTTAGTCCCTACTCCGTACATTCCTGTGGGAGATTGTATATCCTTAATAGGAAGTACTCTAGAAACCATAAACGAGCATCCAGAAACAAATAATAAAAGAAGTGAAAGAAAGAAAATTTTATTAATATGAATCATAATTTTATACCTATTTTTTTATAAATAAAACTCAATAACCAAGCTGGACCAATAAGTAAAAACTGAATATCTTCAAAAAATGAAGGTTTTTTCCCTTCTATTTTATGACCTATAAACTGTCCTATCCATGCAACTATGAAAATAACAAGAGATAGCCTCCAAACTTTTTCATCTATTAATGCTATCCAGTATATAGAGGCTATCATCCCTATAGCAATTAATAGCATCCCAATAGCAATAGAGATTGAAAGCCTTAAATAGAAAAATACTGCAAATAATAAAAAAATCGTAGTCCAGCTTAGCATATAATGTCCTTTTATAGGAAATGGAATTATAGATATTAATGCTAATAAACTTAACATTATTAAAGGGACGCAAACCCAGTGGATTGCTTTGTTTGTAGAGTTTTTGTGACTTTCACCATAATCTTCGATCCATTCTTCAACTGACTTCATAATTAATTTCTCTAACTTAACTTTTGAGGAAATTTTTGTTGATAAAGATGTAATATTTCTCTTGATAGATATGCAGGATATTGACCATTCCTCTTAATTTTAATTTTATCACAAGTTGCGTACCATTCTTTTTCTGTTTTACTAGAAATTAATTCTCTTTTCTCATCTCTTGTTAATGCCATTGGTTCAGACATATTATGTCCCTTCAATTGATTTAATTATTTTCTTGTCATAAATTTACTGTGTAATCTAAAAATAAATTTGATTATTTCCATGACCAAAGGAGAAAGAATGAATCTTGAAGAACAAATTAAAAATGATATAGAAAATAATTCAATAATGCTTTATATGAAGGGCACAAAGTCAATGCCTATGTGTGGATTCTCTGCAACTGTTATTAATATTTTAAATGCGTATGGAGTAGACTATGAAGCTGTTAACGTACTTGAAGATCCTGAAATTAGAGTAAAATTATCTGAATATTCAGATTGGCCAACAATACCTCAATTGTTTGTTAATGGTGAACTTATTGGTGGTTGCGATATCGCCATGGAGTTACATCAAAATGGAGAATTGAAAAATATTTTTGATAAAGCAAAATAATAATATTACAAATTAATGAAATACCCAATTTTATATTCTTATAGAAGGTGACCATATGCGATTCGTGCCAGGATGGCACTAGCATATACTAAGTTAAAAGTTGAACTTCGAGAAATTTCGCTTAGAGATAGACCTGAAGAACTTTATAAAGCCTCTGCAAAAGGAACTGTCCCTGTATTAATTACAACAAGTAAAAAAATCATTGATGAAAGTTTAGATATTATGCTATGGGCACTAAAAAATAATTTTGAGCAAACATGGCTCCCAAAAGAACATGCTAAAGAATTAAAAATGATCAATATAAATGATACAGAATTTAAAAGATGGCTTGATAGGTATAAGTATCATGATAGGTATCCAGATGAACCTAGAGAATTTTACAGGGAAAAATGTAGCGAGATTTTAGATTCCTATGAAAATCAGTTAAAGACAACTCAGTATTTAATGGGGAACAAAATAAATATTGCAGATATTGGGATATTCCCATTCATAAGGCAATTTGCTAATGTAGATTATGCATGGTTCGAAAATAATTATAAAAATTTAGAATGCTGGCTAAATGGAATTTGCAATTCAAATTTATTTAAATCTATAATGAAAAAAAATGACCTTTGGGATCCAAAAAATGTTCTTATTCTTGATTTTCATAATAATTAATTATATGTAAATTAAAATATTAAAATTAAAAAGGAGAATGGATGATGATAAAAACAATTACTATTACATTATTTATTATGTTATCTACTATATATGCAAAGTCCTTTATTCATCCTTTAGATTTCAAGGGAACCGATAAAGAAAAAGAATTAGTTATTACATATATAGAAAATGATGTTAAAGAAACTTATTGTGCAATAGGCATGTGTGAAGCATCTATACTAAGAATGATGGAAGAGGAAGAATTAAACTCATTCAAATTATTAACAAAAGTAAAAAATAGAGTCATTCTTGATTCTGTCATTAAAACTTATTGTGAAATTGGTATGTGTAACTATACTACTATATTAATGATGTATGAAGAAGAGCTTGATGCTTCGAAAAAATCTCTAGAATGGTAATGAGTAAAAGTGGCAACAAAAGCTAAGCTTAAATAAATTGCTAGAGTATAGATAGTGCCTTGTTAACTGAATCTATAAAGTAATCAATTTCTGATTTTGTATTATATAAACTTAAACTCACCCTACTAGTTGAGGATACACCTAAAGCATTTAATAATGGCTGTGCACATTGATGTCCTGAACGAATAGCTATATTCATTTGATCTAAAATTTTAGTAAAATCATATGAGTGTATATCTTTAATGTTAAATGTTAGAGTGGGGCCCTTACTATTAGATTTACTATATAGTTCTATCCCATCTATACTAAGTAATTTTTTTTCAGCATAATTAAGTAGATTATTTTCATAATCCAATATATTATCTATACCTATAGAACTTATATAATCTATCGCATATTTTAATGCTATAACTTCTGCAATGGCAGGTGTCCCAGCTTCAAATCGCCAAGGAATATTATTTAAAGTAAAATCTTTTTTAGTCACGGTATTAATCATTTCACCGCCACCCATAATAGGATTAATTTCTTCAAGTCTTTCTTTTTTCCCATACAAAACCCCAACGCCAGTTGGACCAAATATTTTATGACCTGAAAAAACAAAAAAATCACAATCTAATTTTTGAATATCAATTCTTTGGTGAGCTGTACTTTGCGCTCCATCAATAAGAACTACTGCATTATTTAAATGAGAAAAATCAATAATTTTTTTTATTGGATTAATTGTTCCCAATACATTTGATTGGTGTACAAGTGAAACTAATTTAGTTTTAGGAGAAAAGATTTTTTCTAAATTTTCAATATCGAGCTCTCCTAAATCATTGATTGGGATATAATCAATAACAAGATCTAACTCTTTAGCAATCATTTGCCATGGAACTATATTGCTATGATGTTCCATTTCTGTAAGAAGGATATGGTCGCCATTAGATAAATTATGCTTTGCCCATCCATGTGCAACTAAATTTATTGCCTCTGTAGCTCCTTTAGTAAAAACAATAGATTCACTATTCTCAGAATGAATAAAGTTTGATATAGCCTTTCGAGTTAATTCAAAATTATATGTAGCCTCTTCAGCTATTTTGTAAATACCCCTATGAACATTAGAGTTGTATGTTGAATAATATTTATTAAATACATCTATTACTGATTTAGGCTTTTGCGTAGTAGCTGCATTATCAAAATAGACTAAATCTGAGTTCTGTTCAAAAAATGGAAAATCTTTTCTTATCTCATCAATTTTAAAAGACATTAAAACATTCCTAACTTGAGCTTAGCATCTTCACTCATCATAGAACGATCCCAAACAGGGTCCCAGACAATTTCAATTGAAACATCATTAACTTTGGGTAATAATAAAACTTTACTCTCTGCATCTTGAGCTATTGAAGGTCCCATCCCACATCCCGGTGCAGTTAAAGTCATCTTAATCTTTAAGCTATACCCATCCTTTTTATTACCCTTTTTAGATAAATCATATATTAATCCTAAATCAACAATATTTACAGGAATCTCAGGATCATAGCATGTTCGAAGCTGTTCCCAAACAAGCTCCTCACTATATTCTCCATTATTTATATTAATTGATTCACTAACCAAATCTTTTACCTCTCGTCCTATAGCATCTGCATCTTTACCAGATAATTTTACAAGATTTCCATTAACGTATAATGTGAAATCTCCTCCTAGAGCTTGAGTAACTCGAACAAGAGTTCCTTTAATAAGAGTAATTTTATCCCCTGATGGGATGAGGGTAGAATCACAATCTCTTAATATTTTTATTGGTGCTTCCATATATCTAATTAGTTCTTTTTTTTAAAGTTTCAAGTGCACTTAAAAATCCATTAGTGCGCTGACTTGTAACATGTCCATCAAGACCAACTTCTTTTAATATTTCAATTCCATTGATATTATCTATGAAATTTTTTGATTTATTTTCAATTGAAAGAGAAAGTAAAAATAATAGACCACTAACTATATGTGAATCAGAATCTGTTTTTATTTTATAATTATCACTAGAAGTTTTTATAATTACCATCCATGCTTTTGATGTGCAGCCAGGAATAAGATTTGCATTTACTTTTTCTTCATCACTAAGTATATGTGCACCTTTACCAATATCAATTAACTGTGCCATCATATCTAATGGATCTTGAAACATGGAAAATATTTCTTTAATTTCAATTAATTTATTATTTATGCTTGTATCCATTTTTTAATTTTTTTATTTATCGGTAATAATTTAAAATTAAATGGAGATAATAATTTTTCAATAAAGCCTTCAACTAGAATTTGTTTAGCTTCTGATTTTAATATCCCTCTAGATCTCAGATAAAATAATGCTTCTTTATCTAGGTTTCCAGATGTTGAACCATGAGAGCATTTAACATCCTCGCAATTTATTTCTAATTGTGGATTTGATTGCATTGTAGAATTATTTGATAATAATAAATTATTATTATTAAGAGTTGAATCAGTGCCAGAACCACCTTCTTCAACTAAAATTTTTCCATTAAAAACTCCATTAGCATTATCTTTGAGCATGCTTCTACACTCAAATTGATTTATTGAATTTTTCCCATAATGATTAATGTTTGTATAATAGTCAATATGGTTCTTCTGTGAACCAAGAATTAATATATTAAATTTATTATCACAATTTTCTCCTTTAATATCTATATCTATATTAGATTTATATAAATCTCCACCAAATGCTGCTGAAAAAAATTTGATTTTACTATTATCACCTTGGTTGAAAGTTATAGAATCAATTGCTTTCTGACTTTTTATATTTGATGAATGAATAACTTCAAGCTGAGCTGAATTTTCACAGCAAAATTCTGTTACAGAGTTAATTAAACCACCAGTGCTGGGAGTAGTATTAATATGTTGAATAAAAAATTTTGAATTACTGTTTTCTTCTGCATGCACATATATTCTAGGAAAAATAATTTTATTTTCATCTATACCTTTACTAAGGCTAATAATATTAATAGGAATGTCAGCGTTATATCTAGAACTAATCTTAATGTATATTGCATCTTTAAACTCTGAAGTATTATGTGCAACTACTCCAGATTGATTATAATTTGATATTTCCAAAAACTTATCAGCAAGCCTATCACTAGAAACGATCTGTTCATAATTAAAAATTTGCACCCCTTCAATCTGCTTTTTATCTTGATGGGCAATCATTCCATTTAACAAAATTATATTTATGCTATTGCTGATTAAGTAACTATTAATATCAATATCAACAATTTCATTGTATCTAATAGAAGAAGTAAAATTTTTAATATTAGTATACTTCCAGAGTTCCTGATCAATAGATGTATACCCCATTTCAGAAAATACCTGCTTTGCTCTATCCTTAATTTTAGATATCATTATTTGCTTTTCATTTCCCTTATCCAGGAATATCCCTTACTCTCCAAATCTTTTGCAAGACTCTCTTCTCCAGATAATGCAATTTCACCATTTAGCAGAATATGTACATGGTCAGGGTTTAAAAAATCTAACATTCTATGGTAATGTGTTATAAGAATAAATGAACGATCCTTATTCCTATAACTTTTTATACCTTCAGCTATAATTTTTAATGCATCTATATCTAATCCAGAATCTGTTTCATCAAGGATAGATAATCTTGGCTGAAGAACTAACATCTGTAAAATTTCATTTCGTTTTTTTTCTCCACCAGAAAAGCCATCATTAACAGAACGGTGTAAAAAACTTTCATCCAATCCTACTAAAGGAAGAATTCCTCTAACCATTTTCAGAAAGTCAACTGTATTAATTTCATCTTTTCCTTTAGACTTTCTTATTGAATTAATAGCAGATTTTAAAAAATATATATTTTTAACACCTGGAATACTTACTGGATACTGTAATGATAAAAATATCCCTTCAGCAGCCCTTTCCTCAGGAGAAGAATCATTGATTATTTGGCCATCATAGATTATTTCTCCACTTTCTATTGAATATTTTGGATGACCTGCAATAGTGTTTGCAAGAGTGCTCTTACCTGATCCATTGGGTCCCATAATAACATGTAACTCTCCTGGGAGAACATTTAAGTTGAAATTATTAATAATTCTTTTGTCATCTACTTTAACTTTTAAATCTTTAAATTTTATCATACTACCCAACACTTCCTTCCAAGCTAACTTCCATTAATTGTTGTGCCTCCATTGCAAATTCCATTGGAAGTTCTTTAAATACATCTCTACAAAATCCATTTACAATTAATGAAATTGCATCTTCCTCACTGATTCCTCTTTGCGCACAGTAAAATAATTGTTCCTCTCCTATACTAGAGGTAGTGGCCTCATGCTCCATTTGAGCAGATTTATTTTTTACATTTATGTATGGAAATGTATGGGCACCACATTTATTGCCAATTAGCATAGAATCACACTGAGAATAATTTCTAGCATTCTCTGCATTTTTCATTATTTTGACTTCTCCTCTATATGTTTGCTGACCATGCCCTGCTGAAATACCTTTAGATATAATAGTACTTTTAGTATCACTTCCCATATGTATCATCTTTGTACCAGTGTCAGCTTGCTGATAATTATTTGATAGTGCTACTGAATAAAACTCTCCATTTGATCTATTGCCTTTAAGTATAACGCTTGGATATTTCCAAGTTATTGCAGAGCCCGTTTCAACCTGAGTCCATGAAATTTTAGAATCATCCCCTTTGCACAAACCACGTTTCGTTACAAAATTATAAATACCTCCCTTGCCATTTTCATCACCTGGATACCAATTTTGTACAGTCGAATATTTTATCTCTGCATTGTCAAGAGCAACTAATTCAACAACAGCAGCATGGAGTTGATTTTCATCTCTCATGGGTGCAGTACATCCCTCTAGATAACTAACATGCGAACCTTCATCTGCTACAATTAAAGTCCTTTCAAATTGCCCCGTATTTAAAGCATTAATCCTAAAGTAAGTGGAAAGTTCCATTGGGCATCTTGTGTTTTTAGGTATATAAACAAATGAGCCATCACTAAATACTGCAGCATTTAAGGCTGCAAAAAAATTATCTGTATGAGGTACCACTGAGCCTAAATATTTTTTTACAAGATCTGGATATGTTTTTACTGCCTCTGAAAATGAGCAAAAAATAACTCCTGCTTTAGCTAAATCTTCTTTAAAAGTAGTTGCAATAGATACACTATCAAAAACAGCATCTACTGCAACCCCTGCTAACATTTTTTGTTCTTGAAGTGGTATACCTAACTTATCATATGTTTTTAAAATTTCAGGATCAACTTCATCAAGACTTTTTAATTTTTTCTTTTTGGGTGCAGAAAAATAGCTTATATCTTGATAGTCAATTTTAGGATAATTAACATTAGGCCATGTAGGCTCTATCATTTTTTTCCACTTTTCATAGGCATTTAATCGCCAATCTAAAAGCCATTGTGGTTCATTTTTTTTATTAGATATTATTTTAATTACTTCTTCATCTAATCCAGGGGGAAGTGTTTCTTGCTCTACATTTGTGGTAAAGCCAAATTCATATTTTTTATCTAATTGTTTATTTATTAAATCTTTTGACATACTCTATACCGAAAAACTTGTTCCACACCCACATGTTCTAGATGCATTAGGGTTTTCTACCTTAAATCCACCAGACAGCATATCATCTGAAAAATCAATCGTTGTTCCTTTAAGATAGAGCCAGCTTTGGAGGTCACAATATATCATTATACCCATTGATTCATAGACCTTATCAAATTCACCTTTTTTATTATCAAAAGCTATATTGTAATTCATTCCTGAACATCCACCACCTACTACGGATAATCTAAGGGCATATCCATCTTTTTTTTCAGCTTCCAATATAGCATTAATACGTGTGGCAGCTTTTTTAGTAATCTGAATATTTTCGTTTAATTTATTTTCTTCTTTATCAGTCATAAGATTTAGCTCCTTTGGCTAATTTGATCTAAAGTTATATTTTTTAATGTATCTATAATTTTAGTATTAATTTTTAAAAGTGGAGTTTTAATTGTACAACAATCAATTTGCCTACATTCATCTGATGAACTGCAGTCAACAATACCTATAGGTCCCTCTATCATTTCTATAAAATCAAAAATATTAATTTTATTAATATCTGAAGACAATTGATAACCTCCAGTTGGACCTTTAATTGACTTAATTATCTTAAGAGAAGCTAGTTTCTGTAAAATTTTTGCTAATATTTCATTTGGAATAAAATATTTTTCAGCTATTTTTTTAGATGAGGAACTCACCCCCTTACCTTGCTCACTTATATGCACCAATGAAATTAATGCATATTCAACTCTTTTAGTCAATTTTAACATATAAACCTTATTATTCGGGGCAATTTATTACTAGGAATCTAGAATATACAAGAACTATATACGATTATTTTAGTCGGATATATTTTCGAGAACTTTAATTGCTCTTCTAATCGATTCATTTAAATCAGAGTCATGGCTAGATATTTCATCAATTTGAGAGCGAAGCATATCATATAATTGATTATCTTTTGCAAATAATATTTCCATGATTTTAAATCTCGATAACCAATCATCAGGATATTTCTCATCTAACTCATCAATAAGACTGTCGATTATAGATTTTTCTAATTGAGTTTTAGAGGATAACGCATCTATCCTTTCATATAAAAGATTTAAATTCTTTTTATCCTTACTAGGCTCCTTAATATATATGGGCTTGCTTGTAATGGGGTCTTCAAGATTTATAAATTTTAAGTAATTTTTCAAATCAGCTGGTCCACCATGGACGGAAATAATTGATTTTCCACATGCAAGATCAAATTGGCCCCAATTAGGAGAAAATAATATTTCATCACCTAATTTTATTTCGCAGTTATCAAAGCTAACTAATAATAAAATAGAGCCCTCGTATATCTTTTCTTTTACAACTCCAGATAAGGTAATTCCATTAGAAAATTGTAAGCTTAATTTTTCTTCAATACTACTAGATATTAGTTTTTCAATTATATCATCATTACATAATGGAGAACTAAATCCATGAGAGTGATAATCACCTCCATGGTTTTCCAATTGTTTATTATTGTAAGAAATTTGAACAGGCCCAGAAAACTTATAAAAATCAATCCTATCACTACCTTTAAAATCAACTGGAATACCTGATACTTGTAGCCCTGTATCAAATTTATAAGTACAAATAGATTCAGATTCTATCGCTTTTTTTACAGATGCAATTCCGCCAGTATTATATGCCATATTTAATGTAAAATCTTTTAAAACCTTGCTGAGATGTTCAAAATCATCAGCAATAAATAATTGAGGCTGCTGCTCAGTAATGTCATATGAATAATTTATACAATCTAAGCTTAATGGTATTTTTTTAACATCTCCAAAAATAGCATTATAGCTTTCACTCACAGATGACAGTAGGCCGGCTCCATATATTTTAGGGTTATCAATACTACCGACAAGGCCATATTCAACCGTCCACCAATTTAATCTCGCTAGATATGCAGCTTCACTAATAGATTTTGTATTAGATATACAAGCGTCAAGAGCTATCTCTGCATTTTTGATATCATCAAATGTTGTTCGAGGATTTTCTTTTATATCAGATAAATGACGTATTGCCAAGTAAATATTATAATCATCTTTAGAGTAAATAGCCTTAGAAGCTGCATCACCATATTCTTTTAGAAACTGCGAGTAGGTAGAATCTGCTATAATCGGAGAATGCCCTGCAGCCTCATGGACAATATCTGGAGCAGGAGTATAGGTTAGATGACTTACAGTCCTCATATCAGAAGCAATTGGAAGCACTCCATGCGCTTGAAATTGCATAAATATAGTAGGTGGTAAAAATCCTCTTACTGGAGCTGCTCTCCAACCAATTTCCTGAAGTTTATTATCCATATCTGATATCTTGGGTATAGAATCAATTGTAATACCAGTTTTTTCTAATCCTAATAAATATGATTCATGTGCATGATCTTTAAAGAAATTTTTGGATATTTTCATAATAAAATTCCAACACGAATGATCCATGCATGTATATTCATTATAATCTTGAGTTACAATGTAATCTTTTAGATGATTTGGGATATCATTATATCTATCTTGCATGCACGAATTTACAAGCAGAATTAATGAATTTAAAAGTATATTTACCTTATGAATTATATAACTCATATTATTTTAACAATACTATCTGTCATTTTTTCTACATTGCCTAGAAGTATAAGTATATCAATCGGACGTCAGATTGGAACTTTGTTATATCTTTTCCCATTTAGAAAGAACGTTGCTAAAAAAAATATTAAGATTGCCTTTAAGCATTTAACACAATCAGATAGAAAAAATATTCTATTTAATTGCTATAAGCACTATGGTATGGTTTTGGTTGATTTTTTATGCCAGCAATCTATTAAAGAATATAACTTAGATGATTACTTTGTTTTCCAAAATGATGCAAAGAAAAATCTATTATCTGCTAATGGCGGGTGTATTTTGTCTGCACATATAGGAAATTGGGAACTAGTGCTCCCTGCTATGGGAATGAACAATATAAAAATGGATACAGTGGTTATGGAACAAAAAAATAAAGCTGCTGATAATTTTTATACAAAGTTGCGTACCTTTAAAAATATTAAGCTAATTCCTAAAAATGGAGCACTCAAATCACTTTATAATGCTATATCAGAAAATAGAATGGTAGGACTCGCAAGTGATCAAAATGCTAGAAGACAAGGGAAAAAAATTAATTTTTTTGGTGAATTATCATCTTTCCCAAAAGGAGCTGGAAAATTTTATTGTAAAACTAAATGTAAACTTTTTATCGTATTTTGTATTCTTAGAAGTGATCTTAAATATTATATCTATACTCATGAAATAAAAATAAATAGACAAGATAAAAGTGAAGATGAAATTATTGAATTAATAATATCTGAATATGCAAGCATATTAGAAGAAAAAATCAAACAACATCCAGAGCAATATTTTTGGTTTCATAAAAAATGGAGCAAACTAATTTATAAAAATGGATAAAACTCAAATTTTTAAAGCTAGCATTAATAATGTAGATATTGCGGTAGAGGCCCTTAAGGCTGGAGAAATCATTGTCTATCCCACAGATACTCTATATGGATTTGGAGTAGATGCATCAAATGATCATGCGATTAAAAAACTCAATAAATTAAAAAATCGTTCTCTTCCATTATCGATAATGATATCAAAGATTGATGATATTACTAAATATGGTTATCTATCAGATATTGCCAATAACCAAATTTCAAAAATATTACCTGGCCCATATACTATTTTATTAAAATCTAGAAATAATATTAAAATTTCTAATCTAGTGCAAGCTGGTTCAGAATTAATTGGAATACGATTTGTAAATATAGATTTTTGTAACCAGCTTATAGATAAACTGAAATCTCCCATTATAACTACAAGTATAAATAAGCATGGTATGAAATCAATGTCAAATATTGATGATATAATAAGTGCCTTCCCATCTATTAAAACATTTTATGATAAAAAAAACCTTATTTCCAAAGGCTCTACTATTATAGATTTCAGTATAATGCCTGAAAAAGTAATAAGAGTTGGAGAAGGTAAATATTTATAATGAAATACTATTCAAAAATTGTTGAATTTGTTAAACCATATAAATGGTGGTTGTTGCTATCATTGCTATTTTCATTTTTATATGTGATAATGAATACTGCCTCTTTGTGGATGGTAAGTTCGTTAATATCAAATATACTTAATCCAGATAATTTTTCAACTACATCCAATAATACAATAATTGGATATTTAGAAAAACTAACATTCCAAATGATTGGAGAAGGTGATAGTTTGCACAAATTAAAAATGCTATGCATACTATTGTTTTTAACATATTTATTTAAGAATATTTTTCTATATATATCTGAAGTGACAATGGCATTTGTTAATAATAAAATGATCATGGATATTAGGTGCAAAGTATTTAAACATTTACAATTTTTACCACTTTCATTCTATGATAACAATAAAACGGGGGAAATCTCATCAATTGTATTGGCTGATGGAGCACGAATGAGAATGGCAGTTACAGATGCTGCTAGAAAATTATCTAAACATCCATTAAATATATTATTTATGCTTGGAATGCTATTTTTAATAAATATGAAAATGACATTTATTGCACTTTTAATAATACCTGCTGTTGGCTCGGTAGTAGTAGTAGTAGGCCGAAGCATACGAAGAAAAACTAAGAGGACAAGTAAAAAAATTGCAGGTATAACAAATATAATAAATGAGAGTATTCTTGGCGTTCAAATAGTTAAATCTTTTGTGAGAGAAAATCATCAAGTAAATAAATTTATACAAGAATGTAAAAAATATTTTAAACTGATGTTTAGGAGAGATAAACTTTTATTTATAACAACTCCTTTAAACGATATGATTGGGGTTTCAATAGCTGTAACTCTTCTTTGGTTGGGAGGCAATGAAGTATTTGCAGCAAATCCATCAATGGATGGAGATAATTTTATTAAATTTATTATTTATTTATTTGCAATAATGCAACCAGCTAAAAGTTTAGCGAGTGTTAATTTGTCAATCCAAACATCAGTTGCATCCGCAGAAAGAGTTTTTAAAATAATGGATTCAAATCCACAGAGTAATTATGAAAAAATAAATAAAGATGATTTTAAATCTGAAATAAAGTATGAAAATATTTCATTTAATTATATGGATGATAAAGATGTCCTATCTGGAATATCATTTAAAATAGAAAAGGGATCGACAACTGCAATAGTTGGAAAGAGTGGGTCTGGGAAATCAACACTTGTTAGCTTGCTACCTAGATTTTATGAAATTGATAGAGGTGAATTATTAATTGATAATATAGATTGTTCTAATATATCTTTAAACTCACTAAGAGAATTAATATCCATAGTACCTCAAGATTCATTTTTATTTAATGATACTATAAAAAATAATATCCAATTTGGAAAATTAAATGCATCAATACAGGAAATTGAAGCGGCTGCCAAAAAAGCAAATGCAGATAATTTTATTAATAATTTAACTGATAAATATGATACTCAAATAGGGGAAAGAGGAATAAAGTTATCAGGAGGACAAAGACAGCGGATTTCTATTGCAAGAGCTATGTTAAAAAATTCTCCTATATTAATTCTTGATGAAGCTACGGCATCATTAGATTCCGAATCAGAAAAAAAAGTTCATAAAGCAATAGATAACCTAATATTAAACAAAACAGTAATTATCATAGCCCATAGACTATCCACAATATTAAATGCTGACAATATTGTTGTAATGGAAGGTGGGAAAGTTGTTGATATGGGAACACATCGAGAGTTATTAAGTAAGGAAGGCACTTATAAATCACTCTATGAACTCCAATTTGAAAATAAAGAATAAAAAAATGAATATTGCTATTATACTTGCAGCTGGTTCTGGAAGCCGATTTGGTTCTTCTACCCCTAAACAATTTATAAAAATAAAAAATAAAAGAATCATTGACTATACTATTGAAGCTTTTGAAAGATCTGAGGATATTGATAAAATAATTATTGTTGTTTCAAAAGAGTGGGTAAATAAAATCTCAAAAGAAAATTCAAATTATAAAATAATTTCTGGAGGAAAATCAAGGAGAGAATCATCCTATAAAGGCTTAATAGAATGCCCCCCCAATACAAAAAAAGTATTAATCCACGATGGAGCTCGTCCCTTTGTATCGCAAGAAATTATAAAATCTTGTTTAGATACATTAAATCATTATAAAGCTGTTGTAACATCCATCCCATTTAATGATACTATAGTACGCTCTGCTAATCAAACAGTTATATCTATTGAAGATAGAAATAATTTTTTTTGTAATCAAACACCACAAGGTTTTGAATATAAAACAATAATTAAAGCTCATGAAGTTTGCGACAAAAAAGTTACTGATGACATTTCTCTATTAGATTTAAATAAAATTAAATGTAAAATAATAGAAGGGTCTCCCAAAAATATCAAGATTACAAATCCTTCTGACATCTATTTAGCAGAAAATATTCTTAAATCTATAAAATGAAAAATATTTTATTTATCATTCAATTTGATAGCTTCATTAAAACACTACTTCCTACCATGAGAGATTTAGCTGAAGATGGATATGTATTAGATGTTTTTCTTTTAAAAAAGCGATTCAAAAAAAAGTGGATTACAGAAGAAATACTAAGTTTATTTAATTCCATAGAATCAAAATTAAATTCTTTTGTTATGAATTATGAAGGAAATGCAATCAAAATGATTAAAAAAAATAACTATGAATTGATTGTTGTTGGAACATCAAATACACGACTTATATTAAATATTAAAAAAAATTTACATAAGAAAGCTATTACTACAAAAATAGCATCAGGCTATGTAGGGGCGCTACTTAATAATGACTTTGAGTCATTCCAAAAAGGATTAAAAAGAAGGTCTGAAACAGATTTAATATGGCTACCTGGCAGTAATGCAAAAAAAATGATAGACAAGCTAAATATAATTGATTATAATAAAACAAAATTAATAGATACAGGACTTCCTAGATTTGACAAGCTTTATAAACTTCAAAAAAACTTCAAAGAAAATAAACGTAATAGTATAATATTCTTTGAACAACCCACTTTCCCTGAATCCAAAAAAGAACGTGAGATACTTGTAGAACAATTAATTAATATTGCTAACTTAAATCCAAAATTAAATATTATTATAAAACCTAGGTTTAAAAAGAAAGTTGGACACGCCCATCGTCCCAAATATCTATTGCAAGATATACTACAAAAAAAGAAAAAGCCTATCAACATATCTATATCTAATGAAGACATATATGATTTATTCCAAAAATGTAAGATGGCATTAACAATAAGTTCAACAGCTGGATTAGAATCATTACTAGTTAACATCCCGACCTATTTTATAACGGATTTTTGTGGTACTACAAATAAATATGGAAGCAATGATTTTAATTTAATTAATGCAACTACTACTTTTGATGATATATTTAAAAATAAACTCCCAAAAATAAAATATAACGAAGTTAATAATATCTTGAGATTTGATGGTAATAATACAAAGAGATTATCAAATGCCTTTAAAAAAATAATAGCTAATGAATAATAAAATACTAATAATAGGAAATGGAAGTTCTGTACTTAGTCAAAAATTAGGTGATAAAATTAATGAATTTCCTATTATTGCAAGAATAAACAATTATCAAATAAATGGCTATGAAGATTATATTGGTTCAAAAACTGATATTTGGATTAATGGTGCAAATAGCAAATTAACTTTACCAATATCCATTCCAAATGAAGTTTTTGTTTTTTTGCCTTCTGAAATATATTTAAAAAAAGAATCTAATATAGATCAATATGTATCAAGTAGATTAAAATTAGATAAAAATAAATTTAATATAATCCCCAAAAATGATATACTAGATTATGAGGATGAATTAAATAGCAATAGATTAACAACTGGATTATATGCTATTATGTGGGCATTAAGTAAATATGAAAATATTTATATACATGGATTTGATTTTTTTATAAATTCAAAATCTCATTATTATGATTCAAAATTAATTCATTTTATAAATGAAAAAATTTTAAATAAAGGCTATAAGCATGATAATGAAAAAGAATATACATTTGTAAATGAATTAATAAAAAAAAATAAGATAAAAAGGTTGATAGATATAAATGATTAATAATAGAAATGTACATGTAATTATTCCAGCTAGAGGTGGAAGCAAGGGAATACCTAAAAAAAATATACTTAATTTTGATGGCATCCCACTTATTGCGCATAGTATAAACTGTGCTAAAGAATCAGAATTTATTGACTCTATACTAGTTAGCACTGACTCTAAAGATATAGCTAAAATTGCTACAGAATATGGTGCAAATATTATTAATCGTCCAGATTCAATATCTGGAGATAACGCATCTACTGAATTAGCTATTAATCATGTAATAGAGATAATGAATATTGATAAAGACTCTATTATTATACTTTTACAACCAACTAGCCCAATTCGTCCTAATGCAATATTAGATAAAATGCTTGATAAATTTATCTTAGAAAATTATGATTCAATGGTATCGCTAAGTCCCTGCCATCCTCTTAGTTGGAAATTAAATGAAGATTCTGCAATCTGTCAATATGATTACAAAAATAGACCTATGAGACAACAGTTTAAAAAGGATGATTTATTGTATGATGAAAATGGTTCAGTGTACATTTTTACTCAAAGTTTATTTATTAATCAAAAAAATCGTTTAGGTGGTAAAATAGGATATGAAATTTTTCCTGAGGAATTTGGTCGGCAATTAGATACATATTTAGATTTAGAAATTTTAAAATCAATTACAAAATATATTAACATGAAAGGCAATGATGAGTAGTCAGATCTTAAGTGAAAAAGCAAAAAAAATTAAACTAGTAGCAACAGATATTGATGGTGTTTGGACAGATGCAAAAATGTATTATACAGATGAAGGTGATTACATTAAATCATTCTCTACATATGATGGAATGGCTACACAATTATTAA
>MDSZ01194804.1_pt1 | contig 18566 bp, 26 predicted proteins | sample 811201 | NCBI WGS metagenome assembly MDSZ01 (sample SAMN05326647, study PRJNA326480) | marine metagenome | isolation source: seawater | place: Indian Ocean: North | collected 2010
AGTTTCAATGAGTACACAGGACGAAAACTGCCTTTGCGGCGTTCGTACGCCAGCCATAACAGGAGTAGGCAAACTAATATCAAAGGTGGATATTGCATCATAATAATCCTTTACGTATTTCATTCTTGTATCTTTTGGATAACTTGCAAAAAGAGTAGCACTAATTAAAGCATAAGTCATTTGCGGAGTTTCAAATATTTCTCCTGTAACTCTATTTTTTACAAGATATTTTCCTCTAAATTGTTCCATTGCGGCATATGTTAATGTTTCATCTCTATCATGTTTAATAAAACTATTAATAGTTGACCACTCTTCTTCAGTATAATCTACTAACAACTGTGGATCATAAAAGCCTCTATCAATATTCTTACTAACTAAGTCACGAATATGCCAAGGTTCAAATTGACCATAGACCATTTTTCTTAAATGATAATTAATCAATCTGCCACCAACAAATTGATATCCGGGGGTGTCTTCACTAATCAAATCCGCGGCACTTTTTATAAGTGTTTCTTGTACTTCACTACTTTTAATACCATCATAAAATTGTAAATTACTACGTATTTCTACTTCACTAGCACTCACACCTGTTATATCTTCACAGGCATAGAAAACAACTTTATGCAGTTTATCTAAATCTAAATCTTCTGTTGTACCATCTCTTTTAATTACTTGAATCATTTTTTCTTACTTCTCCATAATGGATATACGATATTTAAGTATGTGTAACAACTTAAATTAATATACTATTAACGAATTATTCTAATGCTATTGTTAAAAGTAGCACTACTACCAGTGCTTGTAGTAGTATATCTTAGTTTAGTGGTATTTGACGAATTTGTCAAGGAAAAAGTTACACCGGCATCTCCATTATTTTCGCTGAATTCATCATCGAGAACTTGTGCCGTTGCATCATGTGTGATACGAAGTACGCCTTGTCTTTTGGTACTTCCTCTTGTTATAAAATATTCTATTTCTATTGCATTAAAATTTGTATTATCAGCAAAACTAATTGTAGTATCTTTTGTACTATTGTCATCTAATGTTTCAACTTGACCATAATCTCTAATGTAACCACCAAATTTTACTCCTACTGAATCTATAGCAAAACTTGTTTTTTTATTTACATCAGCACTGACTCTACTAATTGCTGTAGTCAAATCACTGTCTGGTCTATCAAAAACATCTCCTATACTTTGACTATCATTCGCCGCAAAAGTAACAACATCTGTACTTGCATTGCCAGATCCTAAATTATTATTGCCTACGTCTTTGAATGTATTGAATGCACTTGTAAAGCCAGGTCCATTGAATAAATGTATTGCTTGGTTATATATATCATCGAATACACTATTAGTTACTTTGACTCCTTGTGGGCCTGCAACACTTGGTGCACTACCTGAAATAGTTTGTCCTATCTTAAAACCTTTGAATGCTGTATCGAATTGACATCCACTAAATGTAATACTATCCATATCATGGTCAGCATCAACTAAAAGATTTGCACTTGTAAATGTGCATCCTAAAAAATGTATGTGTTGTGATTTACGTGTAGCACTACTTTCTAATTGTAAAGTTGCGGCACTATTTCCTACAGCAGTAGGCACACTAGTTTGGAATCCTTGAAATCTACAATTTGTAAATGTCATAGTCTGTGCTTGATTTACTACAAAAGAGTCAACTGTATCTACACTAGCAAAAAAAGTTAAACCATCTATATTTACATTGCCGGGTAAAGTTGCGGAACTATTACCAATAGAACCATCAATCTGTTGTAGACTATCACTCGTCATTGCTACACAATCAGGAGTGGCACTTGTGCCTTTTATTATACTGCTATTGTGTCCTTCTCCTACTAACTTTGCAAACGTAGGAATTTTTATAACATCAGTAACAACATATGTACCTGCTGGAAAATATAAACTACGTCTTATTTCGCTATTTGAAGCACGAGTGTAAAGTTCAGATAACGCTCTATTGATTGCGGCTGTGTCATCTGTAGTACCATCTCCTTTTGCACCAAAATCTTTAACACTTGCAAAGTCATCAATTTTTTGTTGTAATGTTCTTGTTATAGGAGAATTTGCAGTTATACCTGTTATGGCAGAGTATCCTGCCGCGGCACCTTCATAAGTATAAGATTCTGCACTATCGATTAAATTACTTTGACTTGTAAGAATTTCAATATTTTCAATCTTAGGTGCATCATTACCACCATTGCCTATATACACTCTTCTAGTATCAACTGCTAAACCTAACTCACCTACTGCCAATTGTGGTAGGTTATCGCTTACACCTCTTCTGTGTTGTATTCTGGAAATTTGTACTATCGCCACCTTAGTCTCCTATTAATATAGTGTATTTATGTTTTCGAATAGTACTGTGATACCCTATCCCACCACTTGGAAGAGTAATGATTAAACGCCTCTCCTTCTAATATCCATTCCTGATACTGGAAATCTTTACTACACATTAAGATAACGCCTTTGGATATATTTGTATTATGCATTTTATTATGTGCATGTGCATATGCACACAACTGTAAAAAATAATCTTCTATCCAATCTGTGCGTTTTGGTTTATTAGTTTGTTTAAAGTCCATTATTGCAGGCATGTCTTTATGTAAACCTACTAAATCAGTTGTGCCAGCATATAATCCGCTATAAAATAATGGAACTTCTGTGCCCCAATATTCGCCTGCATGTTTCAATCCATGTTCTAATATTATACTAGCCATACGATGACTTTGTTGACTATAAGGATTACTGCCTGGCTTACCTATGTCTCCAGTTTCAATATAATCTTCTAACCATTTATGCATTCTTGTTCCTCTTCCAGCCGCCTCGGTTACTATCTGTTGTGCTTTTTGCTCACCCACACGTTTTTTCCAATTTCTTAAGGCTTGTTTTTTCTCTTCTGATTTTGTTTTATCTAATATAGTAGTAACACTAGGCACTGCTTCGCCTTCAGGAGTTTGATAATGTCTTTTTCCCTCTATAGTTTTTCTACTCATTTTTGTATAATTATATTTTGTAACTAACATCTGTATTTTGTTCACCTATTATATTGATTCCACTGCCACACATTATTGCACAACGATCGAGTCTATTATTATTTGTCCAACTATTTTTAATATATTTAAACCATTCTCCATTTACTATTTCTTTGATACTGGCCTTAAAAATGTTACTAGGAAATTTTTTAATTTGTTCTAATATTTTTATATTATCATTTGTGCCTAACACTGTTGTTTGATATACTCTATCGCTTAACCAACCACAAGGAAAAATATATCCATCTGCACTAATATAAATCTCTCTTATTCTAAGTGAATTACAACTAATACACGTTTGTTTTTTGTATTCTTGTAAGTTTGTGCTTTTTAATTTATCATAGGCTTTGTTAAGATATTTTGCATCTGTAGGAGGATAAATTTTGTGTCCATCAGAGGTATCATAATAATCAACTAGTTCATGATTATAATTTAAGAACCTTGAAGTCTTCTTAACATTAAAATTTTTAAAACCTAATCGTTCACTAACTTGTTTTGCTTCATTTACTTGATGTTGATTATGTTTGAATACTACATAATCCCATTCAGCATGTCCTCCTGCATTTATAAATGCAGACGCATTGTCAATAATTTTTGTCCACTTACAATTTTTTCTATACAAATGATTTGTATCTTCTAATCCATCAATAGCAAACGCAATGAAATCAATAGTCTTTGCACACTCTTCGTAAAATTTTGTTGATCTTAAACTACCATTTGTATGCACTCCAATTTTTATTTTGGGATTACATTCAGTGAAATATTTTGCAATATCTAAAAAGTCAACACACATAAAAGGGTCACCATGACTACCACAAAAATAAATTAGGTCTAATTGTTCTATAAATTCTTTACTAAAGCAACTTTTAATTTTATCAATCGTCCATGAAGTTTTTGGAAGATTTGGAATCTCTATGCCGTTAACATTTCTTGCACACTGCGGACAAGCGGCATTACAAGACATTGTTAATTCTAATTGCACTGTTTTAATTTTGTCGTAGTTAAACATTAGTTATTGTAACACTTTCTAGTGTACAAATCTATATTTTTGTAATTTTATATTAATTACCAATTGATTTGCCAGAAAAAATATGTCCCTGAGGTACTTTTTCTTGCAATTGTATATCCGAGATTAGTAAAATGATTAATAACTTCGTTCATCTGCTCAGTTTTTACAGCGTCAGTTATTGTTCCTTGAAATACTTTGTAGTAATTTTGTCCATCTGTATCATTATCAGTCATAGGTGAACCTGTTACTGTTGCACCATTTACTGTAACAGTTGATGTATCAGTGACTGTTGCTTCAAAGGCTCCACTTGCTATTGCATTCAACACCGCTATTTCCATAATAGCAATTTGTTGAACTAAGGTGTTATTGCCTTGTGCTCTTTCTCTTGCTTGTGTGCCGGTTGGAAAATTTGCCATTATTCTTTACTTTCTACTGGAACAATAGCAAATGATCTTTTTATTACTGCATTAAACTTTTCCATTAACTCGTCCATTGTAATAATTTGATCAGTAAGGTCGCCGTTATTAACATTAACAAGGTCTGTAATCTTTCTTTCTAGTTGTGAATGTAAGTTATCAATTTGTATTAATACTCTATTCATGTCATTAAACTCTGGGTTTTCCTTAACTGTTGATTCTTTTTGCATTGCTGGTACTAATCTTATTTGTCCTTGTTTAAACATAAAACCAATATCACCATCATCTTTCATAAGTAAATCAGCGGCATCTTTCATATCATTAGAATCAACTGTAACCTCGTGTTTAACATTTGGTGGTAATTTAAACATGCCACCTTTTTGGTTGTAAATATGAGTAAAGTTTATATTACCAAGAACTTTTGATAATTGTGCATTTACTTTATTAGACTCTGCTCTGGACACTTCATTAAGATCATCTATGTCAGAATCATATTTTTCAATTAGCATTTTGTCTAGTTTGTTTAAAATATCACGCATGTTTTTTCGCCATCTTTGTTATTGTCGCGTAGTAATATGGCTCACCTTTTTTCTTCCCATATCTATCTACGAAATCTTTTTTATCAATTTTCTTTTCATAGGATTTCATCTTACTTTTTTCTGCTTTAGTAAGTTCTCGCTCACTAATACCAGAAAGTAGTCTTATTATATCTAAGTCTTCTCTAGTTCTCATAGCCTTACGTGCCATTTTACTAACACGTTCATCTGCAGGTATATCAGTTGCAGGTGGTTCAAATCCTTTTGCATCCTTGTCGGTAATATCGCCTGCTTTTAATGTAATACTATCACTGTCAAATTTATCAATTATGTTTTTAAGTTGTGGATTTGTATCAAAAACTTTCTTGAATCCTTCGTAATCAATTGTTACACCAGAATTCTTTAACATTTTTAAAAATGCATCCATAGTGATTTTGGTTTGTATGTCATCTTTTTCATCACGATTCTTAAGAGTCATAGCGACTGCTATTATTTTATTAACAGGACTAGATATTTCTCTTAACCGCATTTATTTTCCTAGTTACAACAAGAACAATTACAATTTTCTACAGTAGTGCAACTACATTTCTCACATTTACATTCCATTTTCATCTCCAAATTCACTTAAAAAAGATTCTAATTCTTTGGAAGGTGTTCTTTTAAATAATTCGTCTATTGCAGTATAGTCCTGATCCGCGTGGTCTTTTGCAATCTGATCTGCTACTTTAGCCAATAATGGAACAGGATGTCCACCTTTGCCCATAATATGATTGTCACTGCCAGTGACTGCATCATCTGGACCCATGCCTGGCAAGTCTTCTTCATCCTCTTCATTGTATCTACTCTTTGGGTCGCCAATGAATTTCATTCTATAACCAAAACCATCTAGTGCATCTATCAATGCTTCATATTCTCCTGCACGTATTTCATCCATATACATATCAACATCTTCATCAGACACCTCATCTGCTATCAATTCTAAAGCACTATCAGGGTCATCTGCTACTAAAACATCATCATCATTAAAAACTTTAGGAAATACTTTGCTTTGCATTTCACCTATTTGATTTAATCTATCAATTAATTCTCTGTGATCCATTACATTTTTTCCTTTTGTAGTTCTTTTACAGCCTCAATATGACTCGGTAGATAGTCATGCTCTTTTTCTAAGTTTAACATTTTAGCCATTTCCATTATTTGATCTTCTAAATTCTGCATCATATCAATATATGTATCATCAATTTTTGGCATATCTTTTGCTATTTTTTCCATGTAAAATAACGTATCTTGTAATCTTACAGATCTTGTTGCAATATCTTTGTCCTGCTCTGACAAGTCATCCATATTCATTTTACCATAAAGTTCACTAGCACCAGGACACATATCATAATGATAAGTTTGATATCCATTGAAATTTATTTCTTCTTTGTCTGTATGCTCTTCTGCTATGTAATCTAGTCTATCTTGTAAGTTTCTAAAATTAAACGATGACCAGCCAAATGGATCTTGCTTTTGTTTTTCTAAATCCTTATTCACTTTTTGGCTCCCTTCCTTCGTCGAGAATGCGTTCAAATGCTTCTTGTTCTATTTGCTCATAATCGTCTTTTGGATGCAATCCCATCTCAGAACTGATATCATTTTGTAGTTCTACTACATAGTCTTCAACTTGTGGGCCATATCTTCCATATACTGCATCATATAGTGGTTCTGTGCCATATCCATCAGCATCTGCTTTCTTTACCATAGCGATAAAGTCCTGCACACTTAAATTAACTTCTGGTGTTGAATAAAAAGTATATTTGCCTGGATTTGGTTTATATTCATATGCTTCTTCAATATCGGTACTACTTTCATCCATGCCATTTTTTATGCCTCGAACTTGTATGAAAACTTCTAAGTCATCAATATCTTTTGTGCCTGGATAATTATAATTTTTTAACAACCCATCTAACATTGCATTGTAATGTCCTTCAGTTTCATTGTCCATATCTTCTACAGTAAAAGTAACCTGAAAGTCATCTTCAGTGATTTTATCTAATCTTTCTTGTAATGCTTTAATATCTAAAGGTTTCATTAGTCTCTCTTTTCTCTTCCTAATGGTTCATCTCCGCCCATTGCGGCATCACTTGCTCCAAAATCATCACCTTCTTCATCTTGGTCAACAGTTGGTTCCATAGCCGGCAAATCTTCTATATCTGTGCCCATAGTATCAGCAACTGGTTCTTCACCAACAAGTATTCTTGTTGCATTGTCAATACTTGTTCTATCTGTTTTGATGTTATCCATTGTAGTAGTAAGTGTTGAATTCATTTGATTCATAAATTTTTCTGCAACATCACTACCCATTTCATCTCTAATTTTATCTACTAGTGGCTGTAGTTCTTCATTAGCCATCTCACCAATTGTTTTAAGCATTGCATCATAATTATCTACCATACTTTTTGCCGCTAAAACAAGTTCTGACTTTTCCATTTCGCCTTCGTTTATTTGTTTTGACTCTACAACGTCTTCATTTCTGTCTACATCAATCATTAAATCATATGTATAATTTGTATTTTGAGGTAAGTTTGAATTTACATACTCTGAAATAATATCACTCATTACATTTAAGTCAGATTCGTTAAATTTATCAAAATCTACATAATGTAAATCTGTTTCTGTATTTTCTGTTTGAACTCCTTCTGATATACCTTCAATTTCTTGTACATCAGACATAATTTGATCTAAACCCATTGCAACTGCGTCTAAGGATTCTTGACTTAAATTCATGTCTTCAGCCATTCTTTCAAAGTCACTAATCATTTTACTAAGATTGGCTCTGCCTTTGCTACTTAAAACTTCTTTTACTGAATCTTCTTTTTTTGGAAGTTTCATATCAAATACATAATAGTTTGGCATTCCTAGTTCTTTGCGTATTTTTGCAAAAACTTTCTTTTGATCGTCTACCTCTGGTATCATAATCATTATACCTTTTGTGCCAGACTTCTTATAGTTTACGCCCATGTCATCCATCATTTCGGCAACTGCACTAACATATTTGCTGTTTTTACTTAATCCTAAAACACCTTCACCCATTAAGATGTTACTTTCTCCGAATCTCTTCTTAGCACGATCTTCATCATCTTTGCCTTTATCAGTGATAGGATATGTTTTGCCGTTAAAAGTAAAACTACTCTTACCATCTGCTATTGCTTTATCCCTAGCAGTATTAAAAGCATTTGCTTCTTCTACATCTTCTTCATCTATAGGCTGTTCATTTATCCAACTATCAATAGTTTCTAATGCAAGTTTCATTTGTGTATACTTTTTATTATCATATACTTTACTTCCATCTGTATTTTCATACAATTTCATTTGAGTGGATAATTTGTTTTGCAATTTATTTGCTTTACCTATTGTCATATCTTTGAGATTGAGAGCGAAGCCAAACGTTCTACGTGCTTGTTCGTTTAAATTTTTACTATCTAATTTCGTGTTTAGTTCATCAAGAATCATGGGTACATTCCTTTATATCATATAGTGTATTTATTAAACTTGGATTGTTTTTAAGATACTAGTGAGTTGACTGTCCGCTAGATTTACTAAAGGCATATCATGACTTATTCTAGCACTGAACACTTCTTTCTTGAAACTATCTTGAGTGTTTGTCATATGATAGAAATAATTGTCTACATCCGACTTATGTTGCAGTAATTTTTGATCAGCAGTTTCAACCTGTCGTGCTAAACTTTTATTATTATTAACAAGACAGATTGCATATCCAACTGCACTTTTTCTTCTAAAGAAACTTTTGTTTCTTACTTTCCATCCATCATGACTATTAGTAATAAGATATTGATTTACTTTTACGGATCCATTTTTAAATTTTTTAATTTTTGTTGGATTAACTGAAAGAACGTTATCAATTCGTTCGTGCAGAATACTCTGCATTTTTTGATACTCTATAGGTAATGGATTCATTTTGTTTACGCCTTATTATTATTTCTTTGTTAACTAAATTATTAACTACTGCTAACTCTCGCTCACTTAAATCTTTTTTGTTAACTGCCTTATTTTCAGCAAACATTTTTAACATATCAAATTCTTCACCGTTAACATAGGTGATTAATCCATTTTTAAATTCTACAAACCTCATTACGTTAAACTTGTAACTTGTATATCTATTAAACTACCTTTAGCACCACGTATTAAATTGGCTCTTTCAGCAGGTGATAATTCATCTGTAACCAGAATCATTCCTTCTGGTCCTGTAGTATCAATTTTTTTATCTGCTAGATTCATTTTTGTAACTATAGCCGGATCCTCAGGATCTTGTAGAGTAACACTAAATCCTTGAACATCCTTTAGTATCATTTGTTTCTCATTTACAATAATACGTTTGCCTTTTATTTCAACTGATTCTCTTACTATTTCTAATATTTTCATCTACTTGTCCTGTTTAATGCCGCTACTCTTTTACTAGCAGGGTTTACTCTTTTTGTCTTTTTTGCCTTACGTGCCATTCTCGCACCTAAACGCATTTTCGTCATTTTTAATCTTATGCGTTTTTTAATATCAGGGGCCGCAAAACATTGAGCAGGACTGCTTACAACTCTGCTTTTTCTTTTACCTGAAGTGCATCTAAATTTACGAACAACTTTGTTGCCTCGTTTTGCATATGCCATGGCTTCTGTAAGTTCTTGTAATAACATACAGTATTTATCGTTTAGGACTGAGTTAGTAAAATATAGAGAAGTGCGCCGCAACCTGCTGTTAGCATACTTATAATACCAACCATCCAAGTTTGGACTTGTTTATTTCTATCTGATTTAAAATTTTGAATTATATCACGCATTTCGATTAACATAGATTCAAATTTATCCATACGTTTAGCCATGCCGGTTAGTTCTCGTTTCAAACTATTATACCTTTCACTGCACAAGTCTACGTGTGCTTCTAATGACTCTTTTTCAATTTCGGACATTTCTTCACCTACCTTGGGGCGATGTCTAGAATGTTCTTTATTATTATGAGCCTGTTTAAGTTTTATTTGTGCCTTTGTTAATTCTTCACATCAATATTATTTATTATTTTTCTAATGACATAAAATGTATGTTTATTAGTTCTGGATCTTTAGTCTGAAAAACACTAGGCTCTAGTATTATTTCTTCTGTAAGATTATTAATGACAGGAATCATATCAAATACTTCTACTAATCTATTACAGTCTTTGCCAAAAACTTCAGGATGTTCACTTGCAATTGCAAACACCCAAGTATTTAGGTTTGGCCTAAAAAATTCTTTCATAAATTTTACACTTGTACCTAGTTTTATAGCACGATTTATATAATTGTTTAAGTTAATACCTTCTCTGTTGTCATCTGTAACTAACACAGGATTAAAAACAACAATAGGCTGTGTAATCAAACCAAAACACTGTAAAACTGTTTCCCAATTACGTTGTTGATTGCGTTCTAAACTGTTACCTCTGGTCACATCAGTGTTAGTAACATCAATAAAACAAGTTCCAATTACTATGCTAGGATAATTATAATTTTCCATGTAGCGGATCCTTATCGCGAATATACAATGCATATTCAATTAATTCTTTTTGGCCCTTAAACACCAAACAATCTACAGAATCATATCCCATAAAACTTAAACATTTCAGTCTATTAGTGCCTTGATATACACCCCATATCATATTATCTTCATTTACTGTAGGAGGATTTATTTTGTCCCAAACTCTAGTGCCACCTTTCCTACTACGAAAATTATTATTCCAAAAGTCTAACGTAAGTTTAAAGTATAACAAAGGATACCATAGTCCATCATCCATTATACGTGGTAAATCACGCCAATACCATCTATTATCAAAATGATAGTTCATTGGACTTAATTTGTTTAATTCAACAGAATGTATTCCTGTGACATCCTGCCATAAACTTTTACAATGTTTTTTCATTATATATGTATTTAACTCATAAAAAAAGGCAGTCTAAATAACTGCCTTTTTATTAAATTTATTTTAGTTTATGTACTTAAATCAAACACATGTCTTTTAACTGTGACTGCACTTAGATCGCAACCATCTACTGTTCCTAGTGCTCTAATGTCGTCCTGAAGGGCCGCAATTAAAGTAGTATCAGTTGGGGAACCATCTAAAGCATCATAGTTAGAGGCATTATCAGCCTCTTCGCCTATTTCTAGTACAACCATAAGACCTTGTCCAGCATTTCCACCTGCGTCTGCAACTAAACCTGAAATATATACTATTTCACCTCGGAAAGCAATTGTTTGAAGCATTTGTGTTCCTGCTCCACCATTAACTGCTCCTCCATCTGCACCAGCAAGATTAAATTGATTTTCTAAAGTATCGGCATTCTGTGCCAAATCAATTTCTAAAAATGCTAATGTCTTACCTTGTTTAGTGAAAGGTAGTCCACCGGATGTGTCCACAGCACCACCGAAATAATTCTGTGCCGCTAATCTTGGAACGTCTGCCGCTAATAATTGGACCATAACTTATCCTTTCTCTAATTAAGCAATAGCGTCTTGCTTGGATTCTGATGGTCCACCACGTATTGCAGTTGCTGAACTTAGGTTGATGGAATCAACTGTACCAAGTGCCTGTAATGCCGCTTGTATAACAGTCATTGTAGCAAAGTTCGCCACTGCTGTGTCTGTTGTACAACCTTCAATACCAATTATTTGCTTTGTGTTACTGTCAAATAATGGGCCTTGATATATTACTGTTCCAAATGTGCCAAGCATTTTTACTACTGCGGCTAATGTGGACTCTGGACCTGTCTTGGCATTAACTGCCGCAAGATAGTCTATTTCTACATATGTTATATTTTCTGTTGATCCAGCCATTGAAACCGGGAAAGTTGGTGTTGCAACTGGATGTACTCTTGTTAAATCAGCCATTTAAAATTCTCCTTAAAAATTATACTAATTCAAAGCCAGGGTCTGTTACGTCTGAACTTGAACAATCCAAGTTGTTGGCACCAGCGGCTGTTAGGGTTCTGATTGATGTTTGTAATGTTGATGCACTATACATTCCTTTCGGATATAATGCAACACTAATTTGTCCTGAAGTATCTCCTTCAACTTGATACATTTCGATATTTGCTCCTGAAATATCAGTTGTACCATTTTGAATTTGTTTTAGAATCGCTTCTACACCCTCTGTTGGGTCTAGTTCATTTCTGAGATCTTCGACGTTACCAGATACATCTTTAACAATAATTTTAAAGAAGTCTAGTTGTGGTCCATTTAGGATCACTGTTTCGTCGGCACTAATAGCGCCTGTTGTGGCTTGGCCTTTGTCGTTGGCTACAACACCAAATGCCGAACCATGGGTTCTTGTGAACTCTGCCATTTTGTATCTCCAATGTACGAACAAATACGTACTTGCATATATTTAGCAGATTAAGTGAATTTTATTTAAGTAACTTGCTTACACCAAAGCCAACTGCGAATGCACCAGCCGCCTGTGCCCATAAAGGAAGACCTTTTTTATCTGGTTCAGGAACTAATCCTTTTTTATTGACAATTTTTCCGTACTGCTTTGTAATGTCACTACGAAATTTGCCATCTTGTTTTTGACTAAGAATCATTCTTGAACTTAATGCTTTACGTTCTCCTGGACTTGCTCTTCCATAGTCTGCAGATATACGTCTAGCATTTTTTAAAAAACTATTTTTGATACCTAAATCCTTTTGTAGTTTCAAAAGAAAATTTCTATCTCTATTATTATTGTTTCTACCTGCGGCTATATCTTTTAGATATCTTTTTAATTCTAATTCATTAATACTAACAGCACCGCCACTGGTAACACCTTTGTATTTGGATGGATTGTTTACTATGCTAATTAGATTATGCAGGTCACTTGCACCAGGCTTTATACCACGAAAATTATTAAAACGTAGTGTATCTTCTGCATACTTTTTTGCAAATCCTGGATTTTCAAAACGCATCTGTTGTAGCATCAATAACTGTTCGTAAGCAGTCTCGCCTATATCATAAGCATCTCTGCCCAACGTATCTCTGTCAGTTCTCATGTATCTTGCTTCAGTAAGTTCTTTATTAATAAAATCAAACTTCATAATCTTTACTCCGCTTACTAAAGTCTTGTTGTTTTGCCATTCTTTGTTTTATTACACCTTTTGGTGGGCCTCTATCTCTGCCTAAGAAGATATAATCTCCATCTGCTCCTTTAGGTTTTTCATATTTGTAACCTTTTACGTTTGGCGGCATTGGTGGTGGCATTTGTGGTGGTGGAGCAGTTCTAGTAATCACTTGTTGTTGTGCTATTGGTAATGCTGGGTTTAGTGTTTGTGTAGTAGCACCAGGGACTGATGTAGCACCAGGGACTGATGTAGCACCTATCTCACCTTTACTACCTACTTCACCTTTAGTGCCTGCTCCTCCAACTACACCTATATCACCTTTAGAGCCTACTCCTGTTGTACCTTTTATACCTATCTCAGGTCCAGTAATAGTACCTGGCGCTACTGGCACAGGCTTGGGTTTGTCTTTCTCCTTACCACTTACTCCATCTACTGTACCTGCTATACTTTTGCTAATTTGTCCTTGTTGTTTACGTTTCATATCATCAAGTTCTTTTTGTGTAATAACTTTATCAGTACCAAATTTATCTTTAACAACATCTCCTACCTTAGGTAGTTTTTCTATTTTCACTGAGCCTATAGATGGTTTTTTAACCTCAGGATCTTTTTGCACTGTTCCGGCAGAACTTTTTGGAGGCTTGTATTGGTCAAAACTATCTACTTTACCCATATGTTTGTCTATTTGCTTGTTTTTTGCTTCTAATTGGTCAGCATAAATAGGATTTTGTGGGTTTGCCAATTGCTTTTTCTTTATAGATTCTTTTTCTTTTGCTAGTTTATCATACTGTAGCACCCAGTTTTTACCCTGTTCACTTTGATCATTTCTAACATTATCTACAATCTTTTTTTGATTTTTTTCTTTATTATTATCAATACCTTTTACAAAGTCTGGTGGTTGTGTAGCAATGATTTTATCTGCTTTTTTAGTGTCGACAGATTTGTCCAAATCATTAAGTGTTTTTCCAAAAGGATTACCTGGAATTGTTAAAACCTTCTTAATTATTTCTAGGTTTTTATCCTTGTTCTTCTTTGCATTTTCTACTGCATTATTAAATACTTGTTTTGTTTGATCCTTTTGTTTCTGTGACATGTTTTGCCAAGACATAGCACCCATACCTGTCAATCCTAAAAGACCCATAAGCCACAAAAATCCTGGGATTACAACTTCATCTAATCTTTTACGTTCTTGAAACTCTTTTAGTCTCACCCTTTACTCCAGTTCTTTACTGCGTTAAAGTTGTTTTTACTAAATTCTAATCTATCTACTAATTTAACTGCACCTCCTTCTTTGCCTATAGCAACGAAGCCTTCAGGGTTAGTAACTTTGTATCCTGTGTCAGTTCTTAGTAGTGTTTTAATACTGTCAACTTTGTTTAACTTATTTATCAGTAGGTTCTTTAGCACAATTATTGCATTGTAGACGGTTAATGCACTTGCTATACCATCTAAGTTTGTGTTTATTTCATTTGTAAAATTTTCTATATCATCTAGTCTACGTTTTACTGCTGGACTTTCTGGATCTTGATTTTTAAGTTTGCTTATTTCTTTCTTTCTATATTCTGTATACCAACGCACTAAATCATTTGAAAATAAATTAACATCTCCAACCTGAGGTTTATCTTGTTTTATTCTTGAATTAACATACTGTTGGAGAAGTTTAGCATACTGTTGAACTGTAGTAAAATCTGCTTGTTGTATTGATTGTTCTGCTATATCTAAAGCATTGTTCATTTTTGTTTTTTCATCATTACGTAAACTTGCTTCGCCACTTAAATCTTTATATGTAGCATCATCAAACCATACACTGCTAACTTGATTTAGTTTACTTACGTCGGCACCAAAACTTGCATTCATATCTGCCATTGTTTCACCTGTGTAGGTAGTATGGAATATAATACCCATTTGACTATTTGCTATTCTTTTGCCTAATTCACTATCAACAGGCACTGCATAAGTTATTGTGTTAGGCTGAAATACTATGCTTTTTTCTCCGTCTATTGTAGTCATTTTTAAATCACTACGGATATACATTAAATCACCCTGTAATACGTCCTGTATTCCTAATTTAGGTAGTTCACGTAATACTATAGCAATTTTATTTCTTAAATCTCCTTCGTATCCAAACTTGTCTAAATCACTTGCAGATTTTACTAACTTAGGATTTTGTGTAAAAACACTTTTTGTTCCTACAAAAAATTGTCCATCTTCTGGATCAGTACCAACAAATATTGCTGGTGCACCATCCCATTTTACTGTTACACTGCCACCTGTATCTTTGCCTTGTGATAATAAGTTCATTACACTTTTTATATACTGTAGTCCACTCATGGCTCCTTGTTGACCTTGAAGAAATACTAAGTCTTCAATGTGTTCTAAGTGTAAATTTTTATCCTCTGTGATTATTTCTTGATTGTACACGACTCATTTACTTTCTTAATACCTCTAATGAATCGACGATTATCTTGATGTTTAATACTGTTTAGTAATCTACGCTCCAAATCACCTGCAGTTTTCTCATCGTAATGCTTATGAAATTCATTTATTAAGTTAATAGCACTTTCAATTACATTGGTTGCACGGCTTTCTATTACATGTTGACGATCTTTTTCTATAATCATACTGTTTAATTCATGTAATATGCTACGAGTTTTTTTACGCATTGTATTTGCCTATCTTTAATTTTATGTATTTATCGTATAGTTTGAGTATAACATAATACTAAATACATTGCAAGGAGAGAATGCATGGGACAATTCAACAATAAAATTATGGCTGAATTTAATCCACCTCGTAAGTGGACACTTGGTAGGGATTTATCATACACTACATCTGAACTAACTATTGATGAGATAAAAGCACTAAAGGGCGTAGGTGTAAAAATCAAAAGAGAAACTAACAAAACAGAAACTATTACAGTTCCAACAGGATTTGTTACAGACTTGGCTTCAGTACCAAGAGCAATGTGGTGGTTAATCGCACCTTTTGATGTTGCCAGAGCGGCTATCATACATGACTTATTGTACAAAACTATAAGACAGTATCGTTGGAAAAAGAAAGATAAAGAAGATAAGGATCTTATCAAAGAGGCGAAGGTTGCATCAGACAAAGTATTTTTATTAGGTATGAAAGACGCAGATCCAAAGATACCAGGCTGGAAAAGTTACTTGTCTTGGAAAGCAGTTGACTTGTTCGGCAATGGTTCCATAGTTCCAAACAAAAACAATATCTAAATCAAAAATTTACAACTAGGTATAGTCTCTTACTAAATAAAGTGTGACAAGAAAATCACACTTAGGCACAAAAAGAATTTAGGCAAACTAGAGGCACATAATGAAGATACCAAAAGATGCGAAGGCTCAATTAGAAAGATTACTTGGCAAATTCATAAGGCAAATCCCAGACTCACCCGAGTATCATTCAAGACTTATCGAAGAACTAGAAATCATTCTTAGACTTCGCTTTATCGATTACTTCATAACAATTTGCGATATACTAGCATTAACCGATGACATTACCCATATGACTAGAGGATCAGCAGGGTCAAGTCTCGTCTGTTACCTGCTTGGTATTACAGACGTGGATCCCATAAAATGGCAAATACCGGTAGCACGTTTCCTAAATCCTTTGAGGGACGATCTACCAGATGTTGATATTGACTTTCCGCATTGGCAACAAGAAACTGTTATGAATCGAATATTCGATAATTGGCCTGGTCACAGTGCCAGAATCAGTAATTATGTTACCTATAAAGAACGTAGTGCGAGGCGTGAAGCGGCTCGTCGATTAGGTGCATCTGGTAGACTTCCTCGTAATTTTAAGTATGAAGAATTAGATATAGACAAGGAAGAAGCAATGAGAATAGAAAGAAAACTATTAGGAAAAAAGAGAGCAATATCAAAACACTGTGGCGGAGTATTAATATTCAAACACAAGTTGCCTAAAAGTTTAATGAATGCAGACAAACAAATATTATTAGATAAACATGAAGTTGAAGACTTAGAACATTTAAAAGTTGACATACTTGCAAACCGAGGACTTAGTCAACTACTAGAAATAGATCCTGAAACACCATTAGAAGCATATCCAGAAATGGACTATATGACTGAACAGTTATTGTGCAGTGGCAACGTAATAGGAGTTACACAAGCAGAATCACCTGCTATGCGACGTCTGTTCCAGGCTATACAACCAAAAAGTAAAAGTGATTGTGTTTTTGCTACAGCATTGATAAGACCAGTAGCAACTACAGGTAGACAAAAGGCGGCTTTCTTTCAAGACTGGACAGAACAAAGATTAGAAGACACTATTGTATACGAAGATGATGCTATAAAAAAGATAGCAAAACTTGTAGGATGTGATATGTATGAAGCAGACATGTATCGTCGTGCTTTTGCTAAAAAGGATGAAGAACGTGTAATGGAGTTTATGAGTCTAATGGGAGAGTCTGAAGACAAACAAGAGATAATAAAAGAACTTTATGGATTAGGAAACTTTGGATTGTGCAGAGCACACGCAGTAAACTTAGGCAGATTAATATGGGCACTTGCTTATCAAAAAGTACATAACCCAAAAGAATTTTGGAGAGCGGCACTAAAACATTGTCAAGGCAGTTATAGACGTTGGGTGCATAAAACAGAAGCAAAAAATGTAGGATGGGACCTACGTGAACTAGGATATCCAAACGGCATTACAGAGTCACCACAAACACAATACAAACGTTATGGTTATTGGACACAACCAGAATTTATGCCTCATATGTTTATACAAGAAACATGGGGCGATAGAGTAAACTTTGCAGGACTAGTTGCCAACGGAAGAGTATTCAAAGGTCCACAAGGACACTATGTAACTTTTGTTACACTAGGAATAAACAACGGTGAATACGTAGACGTTACTATAAAACGACCATTTAGTTATAGTGACCATGATGTTGTTGTAGGTAGTGGCAAAGTAAAAGTTTCCAATGGTAGTAAATATATAGAATGCTATGATGCTAAAGGTCATAGACTTGACAAGTATCTCAATAAAAGTTAAAATATTACAATGAAAATATTCTGTACAGGAAACACAGAGAGAAAGTCTATTGCATTTGGATTGGATCAGATTACTGATATAACAAGTGCGAGTATAAGCACAGGTTGGGATTTTACTAACAAAGAAATAATAAAAAAGTTTACAGAAGTAATTTGTAATTACAATGTCTTTGTTAATAGTTGTTATGTAAACAACACTAATCAAAAAACTCTATTAGATATTGCATATAATACTTGGATGGAAAATAATATACAAGGACACATCTTTAATATAGGAACAACTTTAGAAAATACTGATGACCAAAGTGATTACGCAATTTATAAAAGAAAACTAAAAATGCATAGTATAAATTTAAGTGATAAAACAGGATACAGTGGAGTAAAAACTACTTACCTTTGTTTAGGTG
>MDSZ01061583.1_pt1 | contig 18557 bp, 19 predicted proteins | sample 811201 | NCBI WGS metagenome assembly MDSZ01 (sample SAMN05326647, study PRJNA326480) | marine metagenome | isolation source: seawater | place: Indian Ocean: North | collected 2010
TATTGATAATTTATCATCTAATACTTCTCCTGGTATACCCTTTAATTCAACTTCTTCAGCTTTTGATACTTTAAATCTTTGTTTATTGTACTCAAACCAAGCTCCAGGAGTAGGATTAAATGCATTTATTTTTGCAATAATGTTTTCAGCATTTTCATTCCAATTTATCCTTGCTTCTAGTTTTTCAATTTTTTTTGCGAAAGTTGAATTACTATGATCCTGCTCAATAAATTTTACTTGATCATTTTTTATTAAATTTAAGGTATCAGAAATAGCTTTTGCTCCTATTTTTGAAAGTTTTTCTCTCAATTCGCCGGAAGTAGTATTTTTATCAATTTTAAGTCTTACTTGTTTTGCGTATGGTCCCTCATCTAATTTACTTGTGATCTTCATAATAGTTACTCCTGTCTCTTTATCAAGATTCATAATTGATCTTTCTATAGGGGCTGCCCCTCTCCATTTTGGTAAAAGTGATGCGTGTAAATTAATAAATAATAAATTTGGAATTTTCAAAAACTTGTCAGGTATAATTTTACCATAAGCTACGACAACAACTAAATCAGGTTTTAATTTTAAAAAAAAATCGTATTCTTTGTCATTATTTAAATAATCAGGAGTTCTAACTTTTATATTAAATTTTTCTGCAATTATTTGCACTGGAGATTTTTTTATTTTTTGGCCCCTCAATTTTTTTTTAGGAGGCTGAGTATAAATTGCTACAACATTATGGCAACTATCAATTATAGCTTGGAGTGAGGGAACGGAAAACTCAGGTGTTCCCATAAAAAGTATATTCAATTTCATTGTGAGTTAAACTACTATTCTTTCTTGTTCTTTTTTTTGTTTTAATAATTTTTTTTCAATAATTCCTTTTTTCAATTTAGACAAATAATCGATAAATAAAATTCCATTCAAATGATCTATCTCATGCTGAATACAAGTTGCCAGCAAACCCTCGGCCTTCAATTCTTTATTTGCTCCGTCATAATCAAGGTATTTAACATTACATTTTGCAGGTCTTTCTACTAATGCAAATTGATTTGGAATTGAAAGACAGCCCTCTTCATAGGAAGTTTTTTTTTCAGATTTCCAAACTATTTCGGGATTAATAAAAAAAAGAGGTTTTTTTTTTTCTTCTTTAGAAATATCCATAACAATAATTCTTTTAGCAATTCCAATTTGGATTGCTGCTAGTCCTATGCCTGGGGCTTCATACATAGTTTCTAGCATATCATCCATCAGTTTTTTTATACTAGAGTCCACTTTTTTTACTAATTCAGATTTTTTTCTCAGCAAAGGATCAGGTAGTGTAATTATTTTTCTTAAGCTCATTCTAGATATATATATTAATTAAACTCTTAAAGGTAGTGCTGAGGCAATGATAGAATTTCTTATTTTCAGCAAATCTACTTGATTTAAAAGATTAGTAATAAAATATATTGTTTCAGAGTCTAAATTTTTTACATCATCTTCACCTATGATTTCTACGATTTTTAAAGCTAAATAACCCTTTTGATTTTTTTTAGCTAAATCGATCAAGTTATTTGGTACGGTGTATTTTTCTGCAATTTTTTTATAATTTAGATCGTCCATGACTTTAACCCCATCATCAGCTAAAGATTCTACAACTGCTAAGTCTTTTGCAGAAAAAAAATAGTTTTTATTTTTTTTAATTTTTTTGTAAACACTTTTTAGATCTTTTTCTACTTTAGATCTTGGGTAATTATTTTCTACAAAGTATTTTAAAACCTTGGATTGATGTAATATTTTATCATCGTATTTTACTTTTCCAAGCTGTAATTCTTTTTCTTGAATAATATTTTTTTTAACAATTTCTTTGTATTTTTTTGGAATTTGATCTTCATTTAATTCTTCTAATTTGTCGCTTAAAAATTTAGAGTATATATTTGATAATTTGTCTTTTTTAAAAAGATCTTTTAGTAAAAAAAGATACTCTAGTTGGTTTTCAACATTTTCAGCTAACAAATATCTTTGATAAATCAAAGCTCTTGCATCTAGATTTGATAGATTTTGATAAATAGTGTTGGCATTTATAAGGGTATTTATATCAAAAGGGATTTGCTTATATATTTCTAAAATTTTAATTTTTTCTAATTTATTTGCGTTGGCAGCTGTTTCTAAATCAGAAATTTTTTGTTTATCTTCAATATTTTCTATTTTAATAAGATTCGAAGCATTTAAATAGTCCCAAATAAATGTCTTGGTTTTGTCGTTAGGTTCATATTTAAAATTTTCAACAGTAATGCTTGAAAGATAAAAATTCATTAAATTATCATCATTTGTTTTACCGTTATCTTTTTCTTTAAGACCGAGCAAAAAATTGATTTTGTTGTCAAAAAAATTATCAGATAAATTTTGCTCTTTTAAAATGTCATAATTAAGTAGCGCTTCAGATCTTTTACCATTGAAAATTAAACAGTATATTTTAAATTTTTCTAAATATGGATCTTTTATTTTTATATCTATAAATGAAATTTTTTTGCAAGCATTAGGTATATTTGCTTTGGATAAATTTTTATCAACTAAATATTGAATTAATTTGCTCTTGTTGTGAAATTCTCCATTCTGTTCAAGAAAATTTTCAATTAAATCATCTTTTTTATTTTTAATGAGCCAATTAATTTTTATGTTTGCGAATTCTTGCTCTTTTATATTTTGCGGTTTAAAGGAATTTGAAAATATAGTTTTAATAAATATATCTTCCGCAGTAGGAGATAGTTGTAATTTGTTAATTCGGTTTATTATATTTTTAAAGTCCACTGCGTTTGTATTGCTCCACATATTTATTGAAAAATTATTTTCATCAGGATCAAACAAACCATACAATTTTGTTTCTTCAAATTTTTCAAAATTGTCTTCTTGAATCTTAAAACTTGAATTTTTATTTTTATTTATGTTTGATTGATAAATATTACTGGTTTCATTTCGTATTTCTTTTTTTTCTATATTGGATCCTGCCTTTTTATTTTTTTTCCAAATATCTATGGACTCTTCAGCTTGTAAAAGCTTAGGGAATAATAAAAATAAAAAAAGAATAAAAATATTTTTATTTAAGTTTGATAATATCATTGGTAATATCTGTATTTATTTTCTTCTCTGGGGATGGGAAATTTATTTTTTCAATTAAAAAAAATACAATTAATAAAAAAACTACTAATAGTATAATTTTTACTGAGGTTTGAAAGAGTGATTGTTTTAAACTTTTTTCTCTATTTAATTTAAGTTGCATAGTTAAAAAAATATATTTAAACTGAATAAATAAGACAAATTTGTGATAAATCAAATTATTAATTGTTAACTTTGGGAATTAATTGAAAAAAAACGTTGTTTTAACCGGTATGATGGGATCTGGAAAGTCTACTATCGGAAAATCAGTAGCCCAAAAGCTAAAATTGAAATTTGTAGATATAGATAACGAAATTGAATTAAAAGAAAAAATATCGATAAGCAAAATTTTTGATAAAAAAGGTGAGACTTATTTTCGTAAAGTTGAACAAAATATTTGTTTAGAAAAATTAAAAAAAGATAATTTACTTATAGCTTTGGGGGGAGGAAGTTTTGTTAATCCAATTGTTAGACAAGAAGTACAAAGAAAAACAATTAGTTTTTGGCTAGATGTAAGTATAAATAATCTTAAAAAAAGAAAAATTAATTTTAAAAAAAGACCTTTGATTTCCAAAAAAGAAAATAATATGAAATTACTTGATAAAATTTATAACGAAAGAAGAAGCATTTATAATTTGGCAAAATATAGAGTAAACTGTAACAAATTAGATAAAAATAGTATAATCAATCAAATATGCGAAATATATGAAGCAGATATTAGTAAAAACATCTAATCAAAATTATAATTATCCTATTTACATTGGTAAAAATATTTTAGGGATATTACCTAAAATTTTAAAATTTAAGTTTAAAAAAGTAAAAAAAATAAGTTTGATAATTGACTCTAATGTTCCAAAAAAATTTGAAAAAAATTTAAAAAGACAACTTAAAAATTACCAAATTCTTATAATAAAAAAAAAATTTAATGAAAAAAACAAATCATTATTTACTGTAAATTTTCTTTTAGAAAAATTGATAAAAAACAAATTTAGTAGGTCTGATATTCTTATATGTATGGGAGGTGGGGTAGCTGGTGACGTTTCTTCTTTAGCGGCAAGTTTGTTTAAAAGGGGATTAAATTTTATAAATATTCCAACCACTTTACTTGCTCAAAACGACTCTTCTATAGGAGGAAAAACTGGGATAAATACATCGCAGGGGAAAAATATTATTGGGACCTTTTATCAACCTAAATTAGTATTGATAGACATAGAATTTCTTAAAAGTTTACCGAAGAGAGAAATTTTATGTGGTTATGCGGAAATTTTAAAACACTCAATTATTCATGATAGAAATTTTTTTAGATGGTTAGAGATTAATACAAGAAAAATCCTCAATCTAGACAGTGACAACATTTTAATTCAATCAATAACTAAAAGCTTAAAAGTGAAGCAATATTATGTCTCTAAAGATACTAATGAAAATAATTTAAGAATGAAGCTTAACTTTGGCCATACATTTGCTCATGCGATAGAGGCAAAAAATAATTATTCTGGAAAAATAAACCATGGTGAGTCTGTTTTAATTGGTATGATATTGGCAGTAAAGTTATCTTTATTGAAAGGCATGTGTAATCAAGTAACTGCCGATAAAATTTTTAATTTGTACTTAAAAAATGATATTAAATTTAAAATTAATAAAGTTATTAAAAAAAAGGAAATCTCTAAAATAATATCACTGATGCAAAATGATAAAAAAAACAATGATAACAAAATTAACTTAATTTTATTAAAATCAATAGGCAAAACAACAGAACCTGATAAATTTAAGATGGACTCACAAGAACTAAAAAAAAAATTTTATAAATTAATTGATTTCGATTTCTAGAGCGTGAATATTTTCTTGTAATTCTTTTTTTAGTAATTTCATAATCTGTCTGTGAACTTCAACTTTTTTTAATTTCTTTAATTCCTCTGAGAAAATTACCAATTTCAAGTGGTATTGATCCTTTTTAAAAAACTTATGTTTCCTGTGTTTTTCAGAGTTATCAATTATTTGTAGCTGATCTATTTTGAGTGAACTAGTTAAAATATTTTTTATATTATCAAAAGAATTTTTCATAGTCTATAATCTATTATATAAAGAAAAATTATATATGAAAATAATTTGTGACTGGGATAATTGCAATGAGCCTGGCAAATATAAAGCTCCTTTAGAGAGAGATAATAGTAAGAAATATAGGTTATTGTGTCTAAATCATATTAAAATTTTTAACAAAAGGTGGAACTACTTTGAAAATATGAATGATCAAGAAATTGAATACTTTATTAAGTCAGATATTACTTGGCATAAAAAAACAAAAAAATTTGGTTCGCAAGATAATTTTTTTAATATGCTTTGGAACAACGCTTTGGATGATAAAACTAATATATTTAGCTCAGAAGACTATATCGATTTTAAAAAAAACAATTTTTCTAAAACAGATATAGATGCTTTTGAAATATTAGGCCTAAATTCCTCCTCAAAATGGGAAGAAATACAAAAAAAATTTAAATCCCTTGTAAAGAAATACCATCCTGATAAAAACCTTGGTAGTAAAAAATATGAAGATAAATTAAAAAAAATCACTTTGGCTTATAGCCAATTAAGAAATAAATTAGGAAAAAAATAATGAGTTTAAATCAATTTTTATCAAAACCAGACATGAAAATCTCTGTGAAACAGTATTTTAATATAGATAGTAACATGGAGGTGGAGGGTTTTTCAAAAAAAAATGAATACGTTCCAAAAATTGATCCTGATTATAAATTTGATAAAGATACTACTTTAGCAATTTTGGCGGGATTTTCGTTTAACAAAAGAGTCTTGATTCAAGGTTATCATGGAACTGGAAAGTCAACACACATAGAGCAAGTTGCTGCTAGACTGAATTGGCCTTGTATCAGAGTTAATTTGGATAGTCATATTAGTCGAATAGATTTAATTGGGAAAGACGCCATTGTTTTAAAAGACAACAAGCAAGTTACAGAATTTAAAGAAGGAATTTTACCATGGTCGATTCAAAGTCCTGTTGCCCTAGTTTTTGATGAGTATGATGCGGGGCGACCAGATGTAATGTTCGTTATTCAACGAGTATTAGAAAGTGAAGGTAGTTTTACATTACTTGATAAGAACAAAGTTTTAAAACAACATGAATTTTTTAGAATGTTTGCAACGACTAATACTATTGGTTTGGGAGATACAACAGGACTTTATCATGGAACTCAGCAAATTAATCAAGGTCAAATGGATAGGTGGAATATTGTTACTACGTTGAATTATTTAGCCTTCGATAAAGAGATAGAAATTATTTTAGCTAAAAATAAAAAAATGAATAGCAAAGATGGAAAAGAGAAAATTACCAATATGGTAAAAGTTGCAGATTTAACAAGAAAAGGATTTGTTAATGGCGACATATCTACAGTAATGAGTCCACGAACTGTTTTGCATTGGGCGGAAAATACTCAGATATTTAAAGATGTTGGTTATGCTTTTAGAACCACTTTCTTAAATAAATGTGACGAAATAGAAAAAAAAATTATATCTGAATATTATCAAAGATGTTTTGGTGAAGATTTACCAGAGTCATCGGCCAACATAAAAATTTAAAGTGAATAAAAAAGAGCAGTCAATTGAAAATTTCAAGAATGCTATAAAATCTACTGTTAGATCAGTTTCTAATCAAAAAAATCTTCAAGTAAACTTTAGTAATAATAGAAATGAGAAAATACAATCTATTTCACTACCAGAATTCAATAATCTTAATTCAGAGGTAATATCAAAAACTAGAGCTCTTGCAGACTCTGCTTCTTTAAAGCTTAGACATAGTAACCCTAATATATTAAAAAATTTTACTCCCGATGGAAACATTGCAAAAAAAATTTATGAAACTGCTGAAAAACTCAGATGTATTAAAATTGGATGTAGAGAATTTGTTGGAATAAAAAAAAACCTATTTAATTTTTACAAACATGCAAAATCAGAAAAAACAATTAAAGATAATGAAAAGATAATAAAATATTTTGAAAATACCTTAAAAAATGGTTTATTTAATTTTTTACCCAACACAAATATCGAAGATTTTACTAGTTACGATAAAAAATATAAGAAAAGTATAAGTAAAAAACTTATTGAGCTAAACGAAAATATTTACGATCAGAATAAGTTTAACTCATTAATTTCAAATATGCTTAAAAAAATGAGGTTAGATGAGGAAATTAATCCAAACGAGAGAAAAAAAGACAGCAAACAAAACGATAGTAATGAAAAAAATAAAGAGGAAAGTGAAAGCAAAACCGCCACAAAAGATGAGACTAATAAAGAATTATCTATTGAATCAGGAATACCTAATTTAGAAAATTTTTCTAAAGAGAATGATAATGAAGGAGAAGAAATTGAAATAGAGAATTACTCCGGTTCAGGTAATAGACAGCGGAAAGATAAATTTAAATTTAATGATAAAAAATACAAAATATTCTCAAATAAATTTGATGAAATTATAAAGGCTGAAGATTTAGAAGCTGAACATGAGCTCATAAGATTGAGAGAGACGCTTGACCAACAATTAATACAATTAAAAAATTTTATTGCTAAACTTGCTAATAAATTACAAAGAAAACTTTTGGCCAAACAGAATAGATCTTGGAATTTTGATTTAGAGGAAGGAATTTTAGATACTTCAAAATTAACTCGAGTTATAACTGATCCCTTAAATTCCTTATCTTTTAAAAAAGAAAGTGAGGTTGAATTTAAAGATACTCTTGTAACTTTATTAATAGACAACTCTGGATCTATGAGAGGAAAGCCTATTTCAGTTGCAGCAATCTGTGCTGATATTTTATCAAGAACTTTAGAGCGATGTGGAGTGAAAGTTGAAATTTTAGGCTTTACCACTTGCCACTGGAAAGGGGGGTCTAGCAGGGAATTATGGATGAAAGAGGGAAAGCCACCCTTTCCTGGAAGACTAAACGATCTGAGACACATTATTTATAAGTCTGCTGATACACCTTGGAGAAAGACAAAAAAAAATTTAGGTCTAATGCTTAAAGAAGGCTTGTTAAAAGAAAATATTGATGGTGAAGCATTAAAGTGGGCATTTAAAAAAATGTTGAAAAGAAAAGAGGAGAGAAAAATTTTGATGGTTATTTCTGATGGAGCCCCAGTCGATGACTCTACACTGTCGACGAATACAACTGATTATTTGGAAAATAATTTAAAAAGCACTGTAAAATGGATAGAAGATAAATCTGAAATTGAATTACTTGCAATTGGGATTGGTCATGATGTTACAAGATATTATAAAAATGCAATAAAAATTACAGATGTTCATGACCTGGGTGACGTTATGATAAATAAATTAAGTAATTTATTTTCTGAAAAAAATAAAACTTTACATTAAGAATTATATCGTTTTTGATTTATTATAGTTTTTATTAGAGAAATCTTTGATGTGATTTATTACAATTTTAAAAGGTATTAGCAAAGTAAATGCAACAAAAAGTTTTACTGTTAAATCTCCTAAGGCTAGAGTTATCCAAGGTAAGGACGTGCCATAAAAAGATATAGAGAAAAAAATAAAAGTATCAATTACTGATCCTAAAAAAGATGAAACCAATGGAGCAGCAAACCAAAATTTGAAATCTCTTAACTTGTCAAATACTTCTACATCTATATTTTGAGCAATAAAAAAAGCTGCTGCAGAGCCTACTGCTATTCTAATAGAGATAATATCAGAGAAATTAGTAGAGACAAAAAGTGTCAACAAAATACCAATCAAGAAACCAAAATAGACTATTTTTCTTGCTATTTTTTTACCAAATGCCCTATTAGCAAGATCTGTGATAAGAAAAGTTACTGGATAACTAAATGCCCCATATGTTAAAATATTTTCCAGACCAAAATAATTTACAGGATATTGAACTAAAAAATTAGATGAGATTACAACCAGTCCCATCAAGATTGAAAAAAGTAAAAATAAATTATTTTTTAACATTTAAGATTTTTCAGCTATAGAAATCTTAATTTTTTTTGCTTTATTTGATAATTTTTTAATCTTAGCTGTTTTTAGAAATTTGTCTAAACCACCTTTGAAATCTACAGTTCTAAGAGCTGCATTTGTAACATTAAACCTTATATTTCTATTTAATACATCGCTTTTAAAACTAACTTTTTTTAAATTTGGTAAAAATCTTCTTTTAGTTTTATTATTGGCATGGCTGACGTTGTGTCCTTTCAATGGAGAAACTCCAGTTAATTCGCATCTTTTTGACATAATGTATGACTGTATAAATCTTGAAACTGCCTGGGTCAAGTAATATTAAATTAAATATTTTTTCCAACTATATCAGCTATTTTTTTTACTCTCTCTCTTTTCAATAGATCAATTAATTCAAGCTTAATTTTTTTTGCTATTGTGGGTCCATGATAAACCATACCTGTATAAAGTTGGACTAAACTTGCTCCGGACGATATTTTTTCAAAAGCGGCTTTGCCAGAGTCAACACCCCCAACGCCAATAATTGGAATTTTTCCAGCACTTTCTTTATAAAATTTTTTAATTAAAGCTGTTGATAAATTTTTTAAAGGCTTACCAGACAGCCCGCCCACTTCACTTTTTTTTTCATTAACTAATTTTTCTCTATTCTTATCGGTAGTATTAGAAATTATAACACCTTGAATTTTAAATTTGAATATTGTCTCAATTATATTATTTAAACTCCCATCAGTAATGTCAGGAGAAATTTTCAAAAAAACTGGTTTTTTTAAATGCATTTTTTTTTTCGTTTGATTAATTTTAGATAGTAGTTCATGAAGATATTCCTTCTCGTGAAGATCTCTTAAGCCTTCAGTATTAGGTGAGGATATATTTATTGTTACATAATTTCCAAGATTATCAATTTTTGGTAAAGATATTAGATAGTCTTCAATTTTGTCAGTAGTATCTTTGTTGGGACCAATATTTACTCCTAATACACCAGTAGGTTTATCCTGGTTAATCCTTGATATCACTACATCTAAGCCATCATTATTAAATCCAAGCCTGTTTATAAGAGCTAGGTCTTTTTCTAATCGAAAAACTCTTGGCTTAGGATTACCAAATTGTTGTTTTGGCGTTACTGTTCCAACTTCAATAAAACCAAAACCAAACTTAAATAAAGAGTTGTAAACCTCTGCACTTTTGTCAAAGCCAGCTGCTAAACCGATTGGATTTTTAAATTTGATATCAAATATATCTATTTCCAGGATTTTTTCATCCTGAACATCAAAGAAATCTTTTGGTACATAATTAAATTTCAAAGCTTTGATAGCAAGATCGTGTGCTATCTCTGGATCAAGATTAAAAATAAAAGGTCTAAGTAAGTTAAACATTTATTCTATTCTTTTCTTTATAAGATCTATTGTTTCTTTCACTCCAAAATAACATATAAAATAACCCATTCTGGGTCCATCAGTATCACCAAAGAGAACTTCATAAATTAATTTGAACCACTCTCTTAAATTTTTATCGTAACCATTTTGTTTACCAGTCGTGTAAACAATAGTTTGAATTTCCTCTGGTTTAGAGGAGATATTAATATTTTGAATATTTTTTGCAAGATCACTCAAAGCTTTTTTTTCTTTTTCTGATGGAATTTTATATTTTTTTCTGGGCTCAACTTTATCTTTAAAAAAATTTACCGCGTACTTTGTTAAACTATCAAGTATTTTATATTTTGATGGAGTTATATCAGAATGAAACCTATTAATAAATTTCCATAATATTTCTTGATTATTTGCATTGCTTGACCCGGCCAAATTAAGCAACATAGAAAATGACATAACAACTTTCTCTAAAGGTGGTTTACCGTTATGAACATGCCAAACTGGATTAAGTAATTTTTCATTTTCTTTTTGTTGTGTAAATTTTTCAATATAATCAAGATACTCGTCAACGGCCTTTGGTACTACATCATCATAAAGTTTTTTTGCTCTTTTGGGGTTTTGATACATATACATTGATAAACTTTCAGGAGAAGCATATCTTAGCCAGTCGTCAATGGTAATACCATTGCCTTTAGATTTGGAAATCTTTTCACCTTTCTCATCTAGAAAAAGTTCATAGGCAAATCCGTTTGGAGGTTTTTTACCCAAAATTTTACAAATTTTAGATGATAAGATTGCGCTCTCATTAAGATCTTTACCATACATTTCAAAATCGACGTCAAACGTAAACCACCTCATAGCCCAGTCAACTTTCCATTGAAGTTTAGCATTACCATTCAAAATATTAATCTTTAATTTTTCATTATTATTTTTGAATATTGCATCACCTGTTTTTTTGTTAACTTCGATTAGAGGAATTTCTAAAACTTTACCAGAATTTGGACAAACAGGTAAAAAGGGAGAGTAAGTCTTTTTCCTATCTGATCTTAGTGTTGGTATAATTAATTCCATTATTTGTTCATATTTTTCAAGAACTCTAATTAATGAATTATTAAAAACTCCTTTTTTATAATTTTCGGTAGAACTCTTAAAACTAAAATTGAAATTAAACTTTTTAAGAAATTCTTTGAGCATTTCATTATTGTGCTCACTATAACTAGAATATTTTTTGAATGGATCAGGTATAGAGGAAAGAGGTTTACCCAAGTTGTCATATAAAATTTTGTCATTGGGAATATTTTCAGGAACTTTTCTTAATCCATCCATATCATCCGAAAATGCGATTAACTCTGTATCTATATTTTTGAAATATTTGAGTGCATTAATCATCATTGTCGTTCGGGCTACTTCTCCAAAAGTACCTATATGTGGCAAACCACTAGGACCATATCCGGTTTGAAACGTTATTTTATTTTTTGCTTCTATTTCTGTCTTTCTATCCTTTAACAATTTTCGGATCTCGACAAATGGCCAGGATGAAGTTGTTTCAATTAATTTTTGGTCAATCATATTATTGGTTTATTAAATTTTATAAGTAAAATACAGTTATTAATAGAAGATATTAAGTTGAATTTTGTTGCTATTTAAATAATCTATTTTTTATGTTTTCAAATAAAACTGTTTTTTTTCTGATAGGTGTTCTTCTATTAATTTTAGGTATTTCGATGTTGATCCCTTATTCTCTTCAAGTGTTTTTAAAGGAAGGTAGTCATAGTTTTATCTCATCTTCCTTTATAACAATTTTCTTCGGTGTTTTGTTTATATTGGCAAATTTAGATAAGGAGTTTAGATTAAATTTACAACAAACTTTTTTATTTACTTCATTGGCTTGGTCTATGATTGCTGTATTTGGCTCATTACCTTTTTTACTTTCGCCTATGCCCTTTACCATTAGTAATGCTTTTTTTGAGAGTATGTCAGGTATTACAACAACAGGTGCAACTATAATTGAAAATTTAGACAAAACTCCCAAAAGTATTCTTTTGTGGAGATCTATTTTACAATGGCTTGGGGGAATTGGAATAGTAGTGATGGCAATCACTGTTTTGCCTCTTCTAAAAGTTGGTGGTATGCAACTTTTTAAAATGGAAGGTCCACAAGAAACAGAAAAAATTTTACCACGAACTTTAGAAGTAGCTACAACAATTATTCTGATCTACGTCTTCCTAACACTCATCTGTGGATTTTTTTATTGGACATTTGGTATGTCAATATTTGATAGTGTAGCTCATTCTATGACAACTATTGCAACTGGTGGTTTTTCAACACATAACGACTCAATTGGTTTTTTTAAAAATCCCAATATAGAGGTCGTTGCTAGTATTTTTATAGTTTTAGGTAGCATACCTTTTATTTCATATTTAAAATTTGTAAGAGGAAACAAAAATATTTTTTTTGAGGACAATCAAATCAAAGGATTGCTTTATCTAATTTTATTATCTGTGTTAATAATGTTTGTTTATTTGATAATTTTAGACGGCGAGAAAACCCTGATAGAAAAAATTAGGATTTCCTCTTTTAATGTAGTGTCTATTTTATCTGGTACTGGTTATGTTACAGATGATTTTGGTCTTTGGGGAAAATTTTCTCTTATTTTCTTTCTCTTCTTAATGTTTGTTGGTGGATGTGCTGGTTCGACTGCATGTGGTATCAAAATATTTAGATTGCAAATGCTTTTAATATTTATAAAAAATCAAATTAAAAAATTAATTTATCCAAACAGTATTATTATCGTGAAATATAACAATCAGAAAATTAATGATAGTTATATCAATTCTGTAATTATTTTTATATTTTCTTTTTTATTTATATTCTTAATTTTGTCATTGTTGCTGTCTATGACTGGTTTAAATTTTATAACATCAATCTCAGGCGCAGCTAGTGCTATTTCAAACGTGGGACCAGGATTAGGTGAGCTGATTGGACCCGACGGTAATTATAATAGCATTCCAAACTTAGCTAAATGGATATTATCATTTGGAATGTTGCTGGGAAGATTAGAACTGTTTGCAGTTCTAGTTTTGTTTTTTCCCTCATTTTGGAGTAATTAAGGAAAATGGAAATTTATAAAAAACAATCTTTAGCTGATACCTTTTCAGTCTATTTCGATAGAAGAATGATTAAAATTTTATTGCTGGGAGCAATTAGTGGTTTCCCTTGGGTTATCATTGGAAGTAGTCTAAGCCTTTGGTTAAAAGAAGATGGTTTAAGCCGTAGTACTATCGGGTGGGCCGGATTAATTTTCGCAGTTTACGCCTTCAATTATCTTTGGGCACCAATCATTGATAGAGTGAGGATCCCTTGGTTAACAAAAAAAGTGGGTCATAGACGTGGATGGATTATCGCCATGCAAACAATAATATTACTTTGTTTAGTTTGCTGGAGTTTGATTAACCCCACTATAAACTTAACACTTGTCATAACCATTGGACTTATTATTGCGATCGCCTCTGCTACTCAAGACATAACAGTTGATGCGTTGAGAATTGAACAAATTGGCAAACACGAAGGTAAGGCAATGCAGGCTGGGGCTGCTATGGCGGTAGTTGGTTGGTGGACAGGTTATAAATTAGGTGGAGTTATCTCGCTCAAAACAGCTGAGTTTTTTCAACAAGCAGGTTTTGACAGTTATTGGCAAATGACTTTTTTAATAATGGCTGTGGTAGTAATTATTTGCAATATTGGACTTATGTTTATCGATGAGACACAGCAAATAGATAAAGAAAAGAGTCAAAACCTAACTGACAAAATGATTGAGAGTAAACTGGGAAACTCAAATATTGCCACTAAATCAATAGCATGGTTAACAGGCACTGTAATTGGTCCTGTAATTAGTTTTTTCAATAGAAATGGTTTTAAAATAGCTTTAGCAATTTTAGGATTTGTTTTTCTTTTCAAAATCGGTGAAGCTTTTTTAGGAAGAATGTCAGTAATTTTTTATAAAGAAATTGGCTTCACAAAATCTGATATAGCGCTTTACTCAAAAGGTTTGGGTTGGATCACCACAATAATTTTTACTTTAATAGGTGGATTGTTTGCCATTCGTTCAGGTGTAATAAAAGCAATGTTTATATCAGGTATATTAATGGCATCTACAAATTTGTTATTTTCTTTACTCGCGTGGTCAGGAAAATCTGAATTATTGTTTGCCATTGCTGTAATATTTGATGATATGGCTGCTGCTTTCGCAACAGTTGCGTTTGTAGCTTTTATTTCTTTACTAGTCGACAGGACTTATACTGCTACACAATATGCTCTTCTAGCATCCATCGGGACAGCTGGACGAACTACTTTGGCTGCATCTTCTGGAGCCTTAGTTGACTGGTTAAATGGCGATTGGGGAGTATTCTTTATTATCACTGCGGTTATGGTGATCCCATCACTCATATTTCTATACATGATAAAAGATAAGTTAAAAATTAAATGACAAAGTACCTGACTAGTAATCATTCAGTTTTAAATGTCCATAAAAAACCTAATAAGAGATCAGAAATAGTGACACAAATGATTTTTGGCGAAAGTTTTTCAATATTAAAAAAAACAGGAAAATGGTTAAAGATTAAAATAAGAGAAGATAATTATAAAGGATACATAAAGAACAAAAAGTTTTCAAATTTTGTAATACCTACCCATAAAATAAAAGTACTTAAAGCAAAAGTTTATAATATATTTAACAAAAGAAAGAAAATAGATGAAATGACTTTCGGATCAAAAATTAGGGTAACAGATAAAAGTAGAGGTTTAATGAAATTTTCAAAAGGTTGGATAAATTGCAAAGATGTGGTGCCCATTACCTTTAAAGAAAAAAATTTTTTTAAAAATATAACTATTTTTAAAAACATTCGATATAAATGGGGTGGGAAATCTTTTAGAGGTATTGACTGTTCCGCCTTAATACAGATTTTTTTGAACTTTAATAACAAATTTTGTCCTAGAGACACTAAAGACCAGGTCAAGTACTTTAGACAAAATATTATTTTAAATGAGATTAAAAAAAATGATATAATTTATTGGAAAGGACACGTAGCTGTGGCTCTTTCAAATAAAAAATTGATACATGCTTACGGTCCAAGAAAGAAAGTTATTTATGGTGATATTAAAAAAACTTTAAAATTAATAAAAAGAACTGCAAATTTAAAAATTTTAAAAATTAAGAGATTATAAAATGATAAAAAGTTTTAAAAAAATATTATCTCATTTTCCATTATTATATAGAATTATCAAAAAACTTTATCTAAGTTATAAAAAAAATGTGTTTTTTATACCCATAAGTGAAAATGATCTTAAAAATGAAAATATATCAAAAAAATTTTATCCGCTTAACTTTAAAAATTTTCAAAAATTTAGAGACAAATTTAAATATTTTTTAGTTTTTAGAGATAAAAAAATTAGTTACTATTCTAAAAGTAAAATAGCAGAATTATCTAAATTTGTTCTAATTGATAAAGTTGACATTGCATATGATGGGGATTGCCCTAATTATACCGAAATAGTTTCTTGTAAGGTCCTTGATACTTATATAAAAGAATTAAATATAGAACATTATCCGTACAAATTTTTTTATATAAAAGATAAATTTAAAATCAAGAATATAGGATCTAAACACAGATCATATAATTTTAATGGTACCTTTTTGCTCCCCGCTGGAGGGAAAACAATAGGTGATGGTGGGGATGTAACTTTTAGACTTAATTTTATTCCTGATTTAAGTGGCAAATCTTTTTTAGATATTGGGTCAGAAGAAGGTTATGCAGTTTTTGATGCATTAAAAAAAAATGCAAAATTCGCTAAAGGTTTAAATATTTTGGAAGATAAGGAATATGATTTTTTTCCTGAATATTTGAGACCTTCTAGTGTAACTAGTAGAAAACGAGAAGAAATTGATAAAACTCAAAATTTTTTAATAAAAGAATTTGGTTATCACGATAAGAATAATTTTAAATTTGAATACGGTAATATTTATAACTTAAATAAAGAAAAGTTTGATTTTGTTTTTTGCTTTGGTGTTTTATATCATCTTAAAAATCCATATAAAGCTATTGAAAATTTGTACACCATTACAAATGAAACTCTAATAATAGAAACACAAGGAATTAGAGATCTAAAATATTTAAATGCAAAAATTGACTTAAAAGATGGATTTATAAGGCATTCTCCAGGTTCATTAAAATTTTTATTAAAAAAAGCTGGATTTAAAAAAGTTTCGGTTCTTGTTGATGCTCACGATGCGATCATGGAAGTAACAAATATCGTGCTTAAAGCAATTAAAAATTAGTTAATAAAAAATGATAGGCGGCTTTAGTCTCCCTCCACCGCCTAACAATATAACTTTATCTGATTCGCATAAAAACTTTAAACACGTTTTAATTGAATAAATTTTACAAATAAGACATAAGGTACATAATGAAACATAAAAAAACAATTTCTTACAAATCATTTATGAAAAGTAAATATTATTGTTCGAAGCATAAAAATTATTTTAAGATTTATGATGAATTGTTGACTCCATATAAAAACAAAAAAATTACATTTGTTGATATAGGAGTTTTTTCAGGTGGCTCATTATTTATGTGGAAAGATTTTTTTGGAAGACAAGCCAAGATTATTGGTGTCGAAATAAACCCAATAGCAAAAAAATTTAAAAAATATGGTTTTAAAATTTTTATTGGAGACCAAAGCAATCCAAATTTTTGGAAAAATTTTTTTAAAAAAATTGGTAAAGTTGATATAATTTTGGATGATGGGGGTCATACTAATTATCAGCAAATTATTACTTTAAACGCGTGTATACCAAATATAAAAGATAACGGCCTTATGATTGTAGAGGATACTCACTCAAGTTATATTAAAAAAAAATTCTATAATCCAAGTAAGTATTCTTTCATGAATTATAATAAAAAAATTATTGACGATATTAATTATAGATTCCCCAATTTAGGAAATTTTAAGTATTCACTAAATAAATTTATATATTCTGTCGAAAATTTCGAGTCAATTGTGAGTTATAAAATAAATAGAAAACTCTGTGGAACCAATGCACCAATTGAAAATAAAAGAATTAATATAGGTCCCAAAGAACTTCGTAGTAAATTAGATAAGAACAGTTTTTTGTATAAATTTAAGAAATTTTTTAATATAAAAAGCAACCTGACATATTTCATTTTTCTAGTAAACTCAATCAAATCAATAAAATTTTTTAAATAAAAATTAATAAATAATGTCAATTATTGAACTTTTTATAATCATAACATTCTGCTCTTTGCAATCAATATTTGGAGTGGGATTACTTTTGTTGGGCACTCCAACTTTTTTATTCTTAGGATACGAATTTTTTGAAGTTTTAAATATACTCTTACCATATTCAATTATAATTAGTTTTTTACAAATTTTAACAAGTCAAAATAAAGATCTAAAATTTGGGAAAAAAATTTTTTTTTTTAGTATACCCTCACTAATTTTTGGTTTAATTTTAGTAAATTTTATTCAATACGAAATTAATTATATTTTGGTTGTTTCAATTTTCTTGGTAATATTTTCATTAATAAATATTGTCAAAATTTACAAAAAGAAATTGAAAATAAAAAGAATTAATATTTTTTTAGTGATTTTAGGTTTTATTCATGGCCTTACTAATTTGGGAGGTACCTTGTTAGCATTAATAGTATCAAATCTTGATAACATTAAAGATAATATAAGACTTAAAATAGCTTATGGATACCTTATATTTGCAATCTTCCAATTGTTATTTATAAATATTTTTTTCATGAAAATGAATTTTATTTATCTTAAATATATATGGATACCTTTTATAATTTATCTTATTTCTCAAGAAATTTATAAAAAAATGGATAATGTCCTTTTTTATAAACTCCTCAATTTTTTAGCTCTTATTTACGGGATATTTATTTTTTTTAACTCTTTTTTATAAAATTTTGGCGGAGAGAGAGGGATTCGAACCCTCGAAACGGTTTCCCGTTTACACGCTTTCCAAGCGTGCGCCTTCAACCACTCGGCCACCTCTCCAATTAAGA
>MDSZ01199380.1_pt1 | contig 18556 bp, 18 predicted proteins | sample 811201 | NCBI WGS metagenome assembly MDSZ01 (sample SAMN05326647, study PRJNA326480) | marine metagenome | isolation source: seawater | place: Indian Ocean: North | collected 2010
CCCTTGCCTTGATAAGGCGGTTTATTTTCTGTGGCACTATCCCTAGGGTTTCCCCCGCCAGAAGTTATCTGGCACTGTGTCCTTGCAAAGCCCGGACTTTCCTCTTTACATATTAATAAAGCGATAAGTCATTTATCTGGCAGTCTTAAATTATATTATATTAATTTGCTTATCAATATCAATTAAAGCCAGATTTAACTAAATTTTTTGCTATTTCAAAACATTCAATATCTATTTTTCCATTAATGTACTCTGGCCTAAATCTTCTTTGAAAAGCCTTAACTACAGAAAAAATTGAATTAATCTTATTTCTTTTATAGTAATAGCCAATTCTAAATAAATAATCTAAAAACAACCTTTTTTCAAAGTTATTTGTATTTTTAAGTCTGTTTTTTTTTAATATCTTTTTATCAATAGAGTGCCAAACACCAATTTTATATTTTGATAACAATTTCCAAGGAAATTTCTCACCTGGGTCTTTTTTTCTGTCTGGTGCAATATCTGAATGTGCTAAATATTGTTTTTTTTTTAAATTATATTTTTTAGCTAATTTTAATGAAAGATATTTGATTGCAATTATTTGATTTTTATTAAAGCTCTTATATCCATGTTGATGACCAGGATTATGAATTTCAATACCAATTGAATATTTGTTTATATTTTTTAATTTTTTCCAAAATGAAATACCCGCATGCCAAGATACATAACGATCTGGCACTAAATTAATTATTGATCCATTTTTTTTTATAAAGTAATGACTACTAACTTTAGAATTTCTATCAGATAATCTTTTGAGTGCAGATTTTTCATTTTTCATTCCAGTATAATGAAAAACTAGATATTTTATTTTTTCTTTTTTTCTTTTATTTAAATCAAAATTTGGTGAATAAATTTGTTTAATTTCCATGATTTTAAAGGTTTTTTTTCACAAAATGTTATTTAAATTATCAATTTACTTTGTTAAAATATAGACTATAGAAACATTTATGATTAAGAGATTTAAATTATTTATATCTGTTCTCGTAATACAATTAATAGTTGTACCTATTTCTTATGGTGAAGAAAAAAAAGTTAAGGATTGTTTTGAAAAAATCAATCGAGCAACTTTTGCATTCAATATGGCTTTGGATAAAGCAGTATTTAGACCAGTTGCTTTGGGTTATAGAAAATTACCTTCTCCTATTAGAGTTGGAACTAGTAATGCATTAAATAACTTATCTAATTTGGTTACAATTCCTAATAATATTTTACAAGGTGATTTCAGGGCAGCAGGAAACAATTCAATTCGATTTATTATAAATTCAACAATTGGGATAGTTGGAATATTCGACCCAGCTAACACTCTAGGATTTAAAAAATTAGAAAAAGAGGATTTTGGCCAAACTTTTGGTGCGATGGGAATAGGTGAAGGTTGCTATCTAGTTTTACCTGTCCTTGGACCGTCAACTGTGCGTGATGCTGTTGGATCTTTAGTGTCAATATCGGGTGGAGATGCATGGTATAACGTAACTGTTAAAAATGACACACAATATTTAAAAGAATCTGATTACTATTTTTCTAAGTTAAGTGAAGGTGTAGATTTTAGAGCAAAAAATTTAGAGTCATTTGATAGCCTGGAAAAAACTTCTGTGGATTTTTATGCGACTGTGAGAAGTTTATATCTTCAAGATCGAGAAAGAAAAATTAAAAATCTAAAAGTAAAAACAGATACTTTGGATGATGGTGATTGGGACACTATAGATAAGTAATTTATAAAAAAATGAATAAATCAAGAATTGGTATACTTATTCTTAAAATATTACTTCTTATTAATTTTAATTCTATTTCTAATGCTAATATATCATCCAATTTTATCGATGATATAACTAATAGAGCTTCTGGTATTTTATCAAGTCAAGAAACGAAAGAAGCCAAGATACAAAAACTTATTAAAATTGGAGAAAGCTCTATCGATATAGATGGTATTGGTTTTTATACTTTGGGAAAACACAGAAAAAGTCTTAATGATAAGCAAAAAAACGAGTTTAAAAAGATTTTTAGAGAATATTTTCTTAAAAGTTTTTCAACAAGATTAGTGGAATATAAAGAAGCAAAAATAGTTGTTATTTCAGAGGAAGTTAAAAATGAGAAATATACAATCGTAAAGAGTAAATTATTAGCAACTTCCAGTAGACCAGAAATTACAATTGACTGGAGGGTTTATACAAAAGACCCTTCAAAACCATTAATAAGAGATTTAATAATTGAAGGACTTAGCTTAGCGAGAACTCAAAGAGAAGAATTTAATTCTATTATTTTAAATAATGATGGAAATATTAAAGCACTTATTGCAAGCTTAATAGAATTTAATAACAAATGAATGGTTGGTGGGCCCGCCAGGACTCGAACCTGGGACCAATACATTATGAGTGTACTGCTCTAACCAACTGAGCTACAGGCCCAAATCAACAATTATAGTTTTTTACTTCTTTTTTTATTTTGTTTCAAGTTAAGAAAATGTAATTAATTTTAATATTATGAATTGGTGGGCCGTGTTGGTTACGCTCCAACTACCCCTGCAATGTCAATGCAGTACTCTACTATTGAGCTAACGGCCCAGAATTGTATATAGTTACTAATTTAATTCTTTTTTTCCACAAAAAAAATATTTGTATTTTTATTTAATGCATACATCAAGGAAAAATTAATAAAAAATAAAGTTAAATTGAAATCGCTAAAAAATGATCCACTTGGTATTAATGGTAAGAAGTTAGTCAACAAGTTTACAAAGCAACCAATTTGTATATAATTTTTTGACAAAATTATTATTTTTAGGTTATTAAATATCAAGTAAAAAAAAGTTGATAACAAAATTAAAGTTCCAATAATTCCATGTTCAGATAAGAGCTCAATATATATTTGATGAGGATGAGTTGAGCAAATATAATTATATTTTTCTATTATTTTCAAATCTCTGTTGCAAGTTTCGATTCTATAATTTTTATTGCCTACTCCAAAATATGGATAATTTTTGAATACATTGAAACCTGATTGGTATAGTCCAAAATAGAGATTTTCTTGAAAAAGAGTAGATTTTTTTTCTAAGAAAACTTCTTTATAGAATTGACCAATATACCTATGCTTCAGATAATTAGAATTTGAGACTATAAAAATTATTAATGTTGCAAAAAATATAGTTAATACTATTTTATATCTTACACTAATAAAATCTAATATTGCGATAAATAAAAATACTCCTAATGTTGCCTTGATAGTATTTGATCTCTCTCCTGTCGCCACTATTGAAAAGTATAAAAATGCTAGTAAAGAAAAAAATAAAATGCTTCTTATTTTATTGTTTTTTAATTTTGAAAATAAATATCCTGAAATTAAAAAAATAAAACTATTTAAATATGCTCCGGCTATTGGTTCATCTTTAAAAAAGCTAACCACTCTTGATCCATTTGGTTGTGGTACACCATTAATTTCTTGCGCCCCCCATCCAAATATGTTTGTTCCTGTAAATCTTTCCAGATAAACATCTAGAACAAAGATTATAATAAAAAAAGACCAAAAATTAAAAATCTTTAAATTGTTTTGATAAATGTAAAAAAAATAATTAATCAATATAAAGAATATTATAATTCTAATAAAACCTAAGTTTCTTACCAATCCGATTTTACTGTCTACTGAAAGAATTGAATTTAATATTAAATAAAAATATATAAATAATAATAATTTTAATACTTTGCTGTTAATTAAAGTTTTGTAATGATAATCATTAAAACTTACAGCAAAATAAATTAATATTAATATTAATATATTAATTAATGATATAGATGGTCCAGCAATTATTGACAAAGGTAGAATAGAGAAAAAAAAGAAAAAAATTTTGTTAAAATTTTTTACAATTTTCATTATTATTTACTAGTATTCATTTCTTGATTTATAAATGTTATAAATACCATCAATATCAAAAAAATGACAAGTAAAATTATACTTTTTATGCCCAGTATAGAGAGGGGTGGTGTTGAAAAAAATTTTTTTTTGATATCAAATTTTTTGGTAAAAAGAAAAAAAGATATAACAGTCGTAACATTGTCAAAAAAGTTCAGAAGCAAATTTGATAAAAAAATTAAGTTTGTCAGCTTAAGCTCAAATTTCTGGGATAAACTCGGGAGAAGAACTAAATTTATTATAGGACTTTTATTATTATCAAAAGAGGTTATTCTAAATAAAAATCCTATCGTATTAAGTTTTCAAGCAAATATTTATTGCGGAATTTTATCCAAATTTTTACGTTTTAAATTAATTATTAGATCTAATTCGGCTCCTGATGGGTGGTCAAAAAATTTTATTAAACAAAAAATTTATAAAATTGGACTAAGTTCTGCAAAAAATATTATTGTAAATAGTGAAGACTTCAAAAAAAGAATTAAAGATAAATTCAAATTAAACTCTAAATGTATTTATAACCCTCTCAACAAAGAAGAGATAATCAAATTATCAAAAAAAAAATAGTATTTGATTTTTTTAAAAAAAATCATTTAAATTTAATTAATGTTGGTCGTTTGGAAGATCAAAAAGATCATCATACACTTATAAAAGGAATAAATTCTATTAAAAATAAGATTAAAATAAAATTGTTAATAATAGGTAGCGGCAAACTTCAAGAACAATTAAGCAGTTTAATTAAAGATTTCCGATTGGAAAAAAATATTAAAATTTTAAACAACATATTTAATCCATACCCATATATTTTAAAGTCAGACTTATTTATATTATCATCTATATATGAGGGTCTACCAAATGTTTTGCTTGAAGCGATTACACTGAATAAATTTATAATATCCACAGACTGTCCAACAGGACCTAAAGAAATTTTGTCTAATGGTAAAGGAGGTATTTTGGTACCAATTAAAAATTACAGAAAATTAGGAAAGGAAATTATAAAATTTAAAGAAAATAAAAGATTGTTAAAAAAAAAGATGATGTTTGCAAAAAGTCAAATTTATAGATTTGATAAAAAAAAAAATTTAGAAAAATATTTAGAATGTATTAATAATTTGTCTTAGCTAGTTTGAATAATCTTATTTAAACTTAAGTAGTGTCTAAACATTGTAAATTTTGCTGAATTTTTTTTTGCAAGTAACTTTTTTTTAAAAATATCATTTTTTTCAAGTTTTTTAAACTCCTCAAGTTTTTTTAACAGTTCATTTTCTTTGTTATTTTCAAATATTAATCCTGCTCTTCCATTTAAAAGAAATTCTTTCGGACCATTTTTACAATTGCTAGATATTATTGTCGTATTACATAAGGCTGCCTCTATAATCACAAAGCCAGGATCTTCCCATAGTGAAGTGAGGACTAACGCCTTAGACTTTTTCATGTAAAAATAAACATTTTCCGTATAATCAATTAAAAATATATTATTAGATAATTTTTTTTTTTTAATTATTCTCTGCATTTTTTTTTTTAATTCTCCCTCTCCAATTAAAACTAATTTTTCGTTGGGATATAGAGTTAAAAATTTCTCAAATTCAGTAATTAGGTAAATATGATTTTTTTGCTTCGTAAATCTTCCTACTGTAAGAAAAAAACCATCTTGTATTTCATTAATTAAATTAGCACTTCCATTTATTTTTTTATTTTTAAAATCCTCAATATTTAAGATTGCGTCATGTAATAAGACAACTTTTTTCTCATCGAAAATATTATTGTTAATTAAATTTTTTTTTAGGTCCTGAGTGGGGCATGTAATATAAAATAATTTTTTTTCTGAGAAGATCCACAATTTTTTTCTCAATAAATTTAATTTTGGAAAACCAGAAATTCTAAGTATCAATTTTGTTTTTAAATTTAAAAAATTTATTAGAATTAAAGGAAGAGATGTTAACAAGTGAATTATTATAAAATCTGCTTTTTTTCTTTTAAAAAATATTATCAATGGTATCAAGGATATTAAAATAATTATAATGTAAGAAAATCTACTTTTAAGAAAACCATCTTTAGGTAGTAGGTTATAATAATTAAATGTAAGATTCTCTATTTCTACATTATTCTTCTCTAAAATACTTTTGTAGTTGCTCCATTCACCAAATACATTTAAAATTTTAACTTTATATGATTTTGAATATTTTGCTAAAGAGATAGCTGAATTTATTGTAGATTTTACTGTTCCAACTTTATTTAAGCAGGGGGACCAATAGTAAATACTTTTTTTCATTTAACTGTAAATTATGTTTTAAAGATTAATTTAGAACAGAGTCGATCTTTTTTAAATATAATTTTCCTACCCTTTTTAAATCATACCTTATATTTTTTTTATAACCAAGTTGTGCCTTATTAGAAAAAACTTTGTAGCTTTTAAATAGTTTATTTAAACCATTTACAATAGTTTTTGGACTATTATCTTTTATAAGCAAACCATATTTCCCATTTTTCAATATTTCTTTTGGTCCATCGTTTCTAACAGAAATACAAGGTAAGCTATAACTCAAAGCTTCTATAAGCACATTACCAAATCCTTCAAAATAAGATGGCAAAACCAAAACTTTTGCATTTAAATAATACTTACTTAAATCATAACTCCAGTTATGTATGAAAACATTTTTGTTAAGCTTGTTTAATTTAATATATTCTAATAAACTTTTTTTTTGACTTCCACTGCCTACTAAATTTAACCGAAAATTTTTGTTTTCTTTAACAAAAATTTTAAAAGCACTAATTAGTTGAAATACTCCTTTTTCTTTTGAAAATCTTCCAACATAAAGTATAGAATTAGATTTTAGATTACTTTTTCTATTATTAGGTTTATCAATTGGATTTGGTATTGAAATAACTTTTGACTTATAGGCCATATTTTTGATTAATTTTTTTGCACTATTTTTTGAATTTACAATTATTAAATCACTTAATGGATAAATATAACTTTTGAAAGAGAATTTTATATTCTCAAAAACATTTGCATCAAATTCAAAATAATCTACTGGTGCGGCATTTCTAGAAACAATTTTAAAATTAAATAGTTTGCATAATATAATGCATAAATTTAGATTCGAGAGAGCAAATATGACTGTATTTTTTTTGTTACTTTTTAAAAAAATTTTTATAAGTGCCAATGAGCAGAAAACATTTTTTATAAACCAGTTTACTGTTTTATTTTTATAATTCGTGAAAGTTATCAAGTTGTTATTTTCAAAATACTTTTTATTTGGAGGTTTAAAAGATAAAAAATGTATTTTAATTTTATTTCTAGTGAAATAATTTGACAATTTAATTGATGTATTTTCTATACCTCCCTCCGAAAAATTTGGGCAATAAAATATTACTTTTTGTAATTTCATTTAAATTATAATTTGTAACTTTTTAAAAATACCTGATTTTTTGTAAATGCCATCATCTTTTTTATGAGATCTTCATCTCGAAAGTTAAAACCGTTTATTCCACACATTTTTTTAATTTACACTTTCAATTTTTAATATATAGATCATAATAATTTTATATTAAATTCAATGATACCCTTTTCTAAACCAGATATAAATAGATATGATTTAAAAAGAGTTCAAAATTCTATAAAAAGCGGGTGGTTAACACACGGGCCAAACACAAAAAAATTTGAAAAAATATTTTGTAATTTTACAAAATCAAAATTTTCGACAACTGTATCCAGTTGTACTTCAGGCTTGCATCTTGCATGTATTGCGCTTGGATTAAAAAAGGGAGATGAAGTGATTGTGCCAGCACAAACTCATGCAGCAACAGCTCATGCAGCTGAACTGACTGGAGCTAAAGTAGTATTTGCAGACGTTGACCCACTCAATGGCAATATCTTAGTTACTCAAATTTTAAAAAAAATAAATAAAAAAACAAAATGTATTATTGTCGTTCATATGGCAGGATTTGCATGTGAAATGGATAAAATTGTAAATATATGTAATAGATATAATATAAAATTAATTGAGGATTGTGCACATGCAGTAGGAACAAAATTTAAAAATAAACATGCTGGTACATTTGGTAGCTGTGGAGTTTTTTCATTCTATCCTACAAAACAAATTACCACTGGAGAAGGTGGAGTAATAATAACGAACGAGAAAAAAATAATAAATAAAATTAGAATATTAAAAGCTTTGGGAGTAAATACACCTCCTGAATTAAGAAAAAAACAAGGAATTTACGACGTTACTAACCTTGGGTTAAATTATAGGTTAACAGATTTTCAAGCAGCATTAGCAATCGGACAAATTCTTAGATACAAAAAAAATATAAATAATAGACAAAAAAACGCAAAAAAATTTATCAAATTTTTTTCAAAATTATCTAAAATCAAATTTCAAAAATTCGATAAAAATCATTCATACTTTGTATTTCAAATATTTTTGAGTTCAGAGCAATCAAGGAACAAAGTAATGGAAATATTTAAAAAGAAAAAAATAGGGTGTAGCATTCATTATGCTACGCCAGTGCCACTTATGACATATTATAAAAATAAATATGGGTTTAAGAGAGGAAATTTTCCAAATGCAGAAAAATATGGTAAAACAAGTATATCTTTACCAGTACATCAATCAATTAATGATAAAATGATTAAGACTATTTTTAAGATTATTGAAAATTTTAATGAGTAAAAAAATTACAATATTTGGTGGAGCTGGATTTATTGGTCATAATCTTGCAATAGATTTAAAGAAAAAAGGTTTTAAATGTCAGGTTATTGATAATTTAAAAGTAAATAATTTAAAATCTAAAAAACATAATAAAAAAAAAAATGTTAAACTATTTAATAAAATTTTATTGGAACGATTTAGATTATTAAAAAAAAACAATATAAAAATTGAAATAATAGATTTGAGAAATTTAGAAAAATTTAAAAAGAAAATAATTAATTTTAAACCTGAAATTCTTATTCACCTAGCAGCAGTTTCGCACGCAAGTATTTCAAATAAAGATCCAAAATATACTTTTGACCACAGTCTTAATACCTTAATTAATTCACTTGAAATCTCAAGATTATTAAAAAGTCATATAATATATTTTTCATCTAGCATGGTTTATGGAAACTTTAACGGAAAAAAAATGAGAGAAAACAGTCAATGTAATCCAATTGGGATCTATGGAAACTTAAAACTGGCAGGTGAAATGATGGTAAAATCTTATAGTCAGGTATTTAAATTTCCATATACAATTGTAAGACCATCAGCTTTATATGGTGAAAGATGTGTAAGTAGAAGAGTTAGCCAAATGTTTATTGAAAATGCACTTGAGGGAAAACATATAGTTATAAATGGCAATGGTAGTGAAAAATTAGATTTTACATATATAAACGATTTGATCCAAGGAGTTCAAAAAATAATCAGAACAAAAAAATCACACTATGAAACCTTTAATATTACATTTGGTAGCGGCAGAAAAATAATTGATTTGGTAAAATTACTTAAATTAAATTTTCCTGAATTGAAAATCAAATTTATCCCATGGGATAAATTAATCCCAAAAAGAGGCAGCTTATGTATAATGAAAGCTAGAAAATTACTAAAATACAAACCAGAATTCAAAATTGAAAATGGGTATAGAAAATATATTAATTGGTATAGAAATTTCTATTCAAATTAATTTTACAATTAAGATTATCTAATAATGAAAATTCATTATCTGGCAACTGCAAGAATTCCCTCGAAAACAGCAAACAGTCTTCAAATAATTAAAATGTGTGAGGCTTTTTCAACAATTGGACACGATATTAATTTAATAGTGCCAAATTTGATAAGCGAGAATGTCTCAATAAGAGATTATTACGATTTAAAGAAAAAAATTAAAATTTATAAAATTGGTAAAATTATAAAAAATATTAAAGGCATTGAAAGTATACTTATTCCCTTTAAAATTTTGAAAAAATCTTTTTCTATCGGGTGTGATATTGTGATAACTAGAAATTTGGTTATATCGCTTTTTTTGATAATATTTAAAAAGAAACATATATTTGAAATTCATGATGATCTTAATTCGAGTGGAAAAAAAATATCATATATTTTTAAATTGTTTAAATTACTTAATTCTAAATCAATCGTAAAATTGATTTTTATTACAAAAGAATTAAAAAAACACATATCAAAAAAATATAAGTATAGAAAAAATAATTTTGAAATTCTTCCAGATTCAACTGATATTAAGTCCAAAGATTTTCCCATAAAAAAAAAAATAAAAAATAAAAAAATTGGATATTTTGGAAGTATTTATTCATCTCGAGGAATACCTTTAATAATTGAACTTTCAAGAATAGATAAAAATAATAGTTATTTTATTTATGGTGGATCTAAAGAGGAAGTGAAAAAAATTTATAATAGCAATAGTAAAAATTTAAGAATTTTCCCGCAAATTTCATACAAAAAAGTAAAAAAAGTGATAAAAAAAATGGATATTTTATTAATGCCGTATACTAGAAAAGCAACATTTTCTGGCAATCATGGTAATATTGTAAATTTTATGTCTCCAATGAAAATGTTTGATTATTTAGCCTCAGGAAAAATCATTATAAGTTCTGATATAAAAGTTTTGAGAGAAATATTAGTTGATAAATATAATTCAATTCTAATAAAAGATTTTTTAAATATTCAAAAATGGAAAAAACAAATTGATAAAATTGATTTTAAAAAAGATAAATATTTGAAATTAAGACAGAACGCTATTAAAACGTCTCTAAATTTTACTTGGAAAAAAAGAGCCTACAAAATGTTAGAAAAAATAGCATGAAAATACTAATTACTGGATCAGCTGGGTTTATTGGTTTTCATTTAGCAAAAGAACTGCTTAAATATAAGTATAATGTAATTGGAATAGATAATTTTAATAACTATTATTCAAAAATTTATAAACAACATAGAATTTCAATATTATCATCTAATAAAAAATTTTTTTTTAAAAGGATTGATCTTAAAAATAAGAATGCTGTAGACATTTTATTTAAAAGATTAAAGCCTGATATTATTTTTCATTTAGCTTCACAGCCAGGTATTATGTATTCGTTCAAGAATCCAAAAAGTTATTTAAAAAATAATATTTATGCCACTAAAAATATTATGCAAATGGCACACAAATATCATGTTAAAAAGTTTTATTTTACGTCTTCAAGTTCAGTTTATGGTAATCAAAAAAAATTCCCAATTAAAGAAAATCAAACCCTAAGACCATTAAATACGTACGCTAAAACAAAAAAAAAATGCGAGGAAATATTATTAGACTTTTTTAAAAAAACAAATGTTGATTTAAAGATATTTAGACCATTTACAGTGTATGGAACTTATTCTAGACCCGACATGATATTCATTTCATATTTGAAAAGAACATATTCAAAGCAAGAATTTTATCTTTATAACAATGGGAATTATATTAGGGATTTTACTTATGTGGATGATTTGTGTAGAGTTTTAAGAAGATTTATAAAGGTTGGAAAAATTAAAAATAAAATTATAAATATTTGTTCCTCTAAACCCATAAAAATTAAAGAAATTTTACCTATCATAGATTTGTATAATTCAAAAAAAGCAAAAGTGATAAATAAACCTATTAGAAAAGGCGAGATGACTAAAACTTACGGTGATAATAAATTATTAAACAGGTATATAAAATTTGAAAAATTTACACACATTGAAAATGGTATAAAAAAAACTGTAAATTGGTATAAGAATTTTAAACAAAAAAATATATTAGATTTCAAAAAAATAAAATATTAAATCTTAATATTTAAGTTAAAATTTTGATATTATTACGCACTTTTTAGCGATTTTCATTTTAATTTAATATATTTTGATTTTGTTTTTTTTAATATTTTTAATAATTATTCCATAATGCGAAAACAGTTTTTTTTTGCCTGCGTTATTATAAATTATCATATCTGGTTTTTTTGGTAATTTAAATTTAATATCTATACCTACAACATTTTTGATTTTTCCTTTAATTGCATTTTTGTATAATTTTTTATAGTCACGTTTTTCTATCAAAGTTTTCATGGGTGTATCTATATACACCTCAAAATAATTTTTTACGTTTTTTTTACACCAATCTCTAAATCTTTGTGATGTTAGATTTGCAGATATTATAATGTTGACTTTTTGAGATGAAATATATTTAACCAAACTAGTAAGTCTAATAGCATTAGTATCTCTATCTTTGAGTGTATAATTTATATCATTAAAAAATATAGATCTAAACTGATCCCCATCAAAAAAAACAGTGGCTGGATATTTTTTTTTAAATTTTTTAAAGAAATAGTTTCCTAGCGTACTTTTGCCAGTTCCAGAAATACCTGTTATCCAAATTACCACTTTTTAATTTAATCTTTTTATTTTTTTTTACAAATATAAAGTGGAGACCTTTTAATAATCTGAAAGTATCCTTTCGCTTTCATTTCTTTATCGAATACTTCTTTATATTTATCATAAAAATCATCAACTAATTTTATACCTCTTGGTTCTACGCCAGATGCTACAAAACCCATCAAAATTTCCCAATCAGTAACTTGAAGTTCCTCCTCCTCAACTTTTTTATCCATATTAAAATGTTTTGGAATTAATTGATCTGCAATTTCCTCTGTAAATGTATCGATTATCCGATCGGTTGGAAAATTTCTGTCTAACCTTCTACCAATTTCATAAACGTTTAACATATGCTTTTCACTATTAGTTGTTATACTACAAAAAGAGTTCGGATCATCGTTTAGACATTTTTGTAAATTGTCTAATGCTTTATCTTTATCATGTGAATGGTAAACAACATTGTGACACATGACAATGTCAAATTTTCCATAGTATTTTTTTAAATTTTCTATGTCTGCTATTTCATAAACTTTTTTTCCTTTAATATCGACTGTATTAACTTTTTCTTTCTCAACCATAGCTTCTGTATAATCAGTAAAAACAGTGTCTAAATTAAATTTGTTTAATTTATCCAAATTTTTTTTCCAAAATACCCCCGTGCCACATCCAACATCTAAAATCTTTATAGTTTCTTTTTCTTTAAAGGCATCCATATTAAAATTATCAAGTATCCATTCATGAAATGAAAATTTATTTTTTGTAAATTGATGAATTTTTATTCTTGCCTCTAAATATTTGGTTGTGCTGTATTGCTTCTCCTTTAAATACTTTTTTGTTATTTCCTCAGCCATTATATTTTAAATATCCTTTCTATATTTTTATTATCTCGTTTCATACTTATAAAGTTGTTATTATCATCAAAATTCAAAAAATATATATCTGGCATTGTCATTATTTTCCAATCGTTAAAGCCAAATTTAATTTTAAAAAAGAATTTTAGTATCAAACCTATTAGGACTCCATGAGATATTATTACTAAATCGTCTTTTTTAGATTTAAAATTTTCAAAAACATCTATTAAAAATGGTTTAATTTTATTAAAATGATCTTTGTGTGATATACCATCAAGAACTTTAAAATTTTCATCTGCCCACATTTTTTCTATTATTTGATGTTTTGTGAGTTTTTGGTCCTTGGGCATGTGAATTTCTTCTAATTCTTTTTTCTCCTCAATTATCACATTTTTGTTAGTCACAGAAAATGGTTTAATTGTTTGAATTGCCCTTTTAAAGGGGCTAGCGTAAATTTTTGAACTCTTGAGTCCTAAACTAACTAATTTATTTTTTAATGATTCTGATTGAATAAGTCCATCCTCATCAAGTTCTCTTTCATGATCTTTTCCTGCCATAGCTGCTTTACCATGTCTTATTAAAACTATTCTTTTCATTTTATAAAAATTTTTTTCATTATTTTGTAGTCTTTTAAACTATCTACCTCAGCCCATTTTCCCTTAAATTTAACTCCGTAAATGCGATTATCATTTTCTATAAGCTTTTGAAATATATCTGTCAAATATAATTTTTGATATTTTCCATTAAATTCTTTTTTCAAACATTTTTTAAAAATACTCCATCCAGAGGGATTAAATTTCATTAAACCCATATACTGACCATCAATTTTTTTTATGCTATTAGTTTTTTTTCCAATTTCCTTAATCAATCCTCCTTTAACTTTAAAAGTTTCTGCATCACTGAAAATATTTTTAAATCTTTTTTGCCATAAGTGCTTCCAATTAATATCGTAGCTAATAACAATTTTATTTCTATTATTTATCAAATTTTTTAATGCTTTTTTTTCATATAATATATCTCCATAAGAAACTATACACTCATATTTTTTTAACCAACTGTCTGCTTTTCTAAGTGAGAAAACCATATTTGTTTTTGACCATTTTCTATTATGGAAACATTTTAAATTTAGTTTATTTAAATGCTTAGAATTATAACCCGTTACTAAAGCAATTTTTTTAATACCCATTGATTCAAAATTTTTAATTTGTTTTTCTAAGATAGTTTTTTTTCCAATTTTAAGAAGAACTTTTGGCTTCAATGATAGGTATTTAGGTAGCCTACTACCTCTCCCAGCAGACAAAATTATAGCTCTCATTACCTAAATAATTTTTTAAAATTTATAATATCAGTTTTTTTGAATCTTTTGTACCTTTCCGGGTGCCACATACACGCATATATTTTTTTATCGTTTGATTTGATCGACTCGATGTTCCCATCTAAAGATCTAAATTCGACAGAAAAATTTTTTGGGCAATTTTTCAAAGAATATTTATGAAAACTGTTAACTTTTAATTTTTCTTTATTTGAATAAATCGTGTGTGAGATATTAATATGTTTCTTCACAGGTTTTAACCGTACATTAAAATATGATCCAATAATTTGCATTCCTCGACATATACCAAAAATTGGAATTTTTTTTCTTAATGAGTATTTAATAAACAATCTTTCAGAACAGTCTCTTAACTTATATTCTCCAATATTACTGCCACCAGACAAAACTATTCCTGATAGTCTTACGCTGTTTAACCAAATTGTAAGTTTTTTTAGTGATTTTTTATTTGGTAAATTATAATATGGAATTGGAATTGGAATATAGCCACATTTTAAAATAAAATTTAAAAGCCTTGTGTCAATTTGTAATCTTAATTCACCATGCGTTGAAATTTCTAATCTTTGTGAAACACCAATTATTTTCATATCTCTAGGTTGAGTAAATTAAAGATGCTGAACAATCAATAAATATTTGTTTTTTTTGATCATTAATAATATCAAGAAATATTTGTTCGCCGCAACCTATTACTGCAGGTATTGATAATTCGGAACATCTTATAGCCATATGGGAATTGATTCCCCCAAATTTCGTAACCAAACCTAAAATCTTATATGCAAAAATCCAATCGTATCCAGGGTCGGCATTATCTATAACAATTATTTTATTATCTAATTTTTTAATATTTTTAAATTTATCTAAATATATATATTCACCTTCAATTTTTTTTCTTGTTACAAAGTTTGGTTGATTTACCTGAAAAGGTACGACTCTTAAATTAGATTTATCAATTATTAATGATGGTAATTTAATTTGCTTATTTAGATTGATCTTATCTTTATTTTTATCAATTATATTTAACAAATTTGATCTTTTAAGTTTACGAAATTTTTTATTTAAAAAATATTTTATATCTACATTTGAGATTTCTGATCTTGTTAAGTGTTTTTTCTTTCCAAATTTAGCAATTATTTCTAAAATTAGACTTAAATACTTTGTGAATACAAATTTACTATATTCCCTTAAAATTAACGAATTTTTTAAATAATTTAAGAATTCATCACTATTAATGTTAAAATCATTCTTTTTTATAAGTTTGTGAATTTTAAATTTTTGTTCTTTAGATAGATAAAAAAACTTATTTTTTTTTCTTCTTGCGTTAAATTTAAAATTTTTCATTTGGGCATATTTCTTTGATGTTATATCGTAAGTTCCTGGTCTCAAATGTCCGTATTTCTTCATAAATTGTTTTTTATTAATATCTTTGGATTTTACTTTTATTGAATCATTTAACATTTGAGTTGTAATTGTATTCAGGTTTTGCTCAAACAAGTCGACTTCTTCTTTTGTAAAAACCTTTTTTTCAATCAAAGAATTTAAAAAAGATTTTGCAATAAACCCATGCCTGGCTAGAATAGAAAAATTGAGCGTTCCAACATCTCTACATTTTTTGATCAGATAATCTAAAATATTTATATTATTTTTATTATCTTTTTCGAATTCGTAATTGAGTTTATCTATTTCCCTTAAACAATATTTCACAGAATATTTCCCTTCAAACTCGATTGCTCGTTTTGTGAGTTTTTTTATTTCATTTAATAAAACTTTTTTTTCTTTTTGTTTTAAAACCTTATTGAATAATTCATCTATTTTTTTACGAGAAGAAAAATCCAAGGATGGTACAGAAATTTTAAATTCTATCTTGTCGTGTAAAAAAGGATATTTTTTGAGTAAGTTAATTCCGTGATTAACAATTTTTTTACAAATATTATTTTTAATACTTTTCGGTAAAAATGAATATAAGCTTAATCGAGTATCTATATAAGGCTGACCACAGATTATATGCATTAACTTATTTCCTCTCATATTTTTATAACCCATCAGAAACCTTGCCTTTGCCCATATGTTATCTGTTATTAAATATTTATATAGAGAAACCGATAACTGGGTTGGATATTTCCCTATAATCTCAACAGGATTCCAGTCAGGCATATTGCCCAAAATAGTATTTGAATTATAATTATTTTTTTTTTTATTAAATATTTTAGTTACTTTTCTCTCAGAACTTAAGATCGATCTATTAATTTCTTTATCTCTTTTTCTAAACCATTTATTACTAGTAGATATTGGTCTAACCTGTAATAAATAAATTTCTAACTTTTTATTTATTGCGAATTCTATATCTAAGGCATCTAAACCGATTTTATTTTCAAGATCTTTAATATATTTAATTAATTTTTTAAAACGTTTAGATTTGATTTGATTATTAAAATTTTTGTATATGTATAAAATTCTATTTGAATAATGACCTTGGCCAGATGTAACAGTATTTGTTTTTCCAGTAACATCATCATAATTTATGACATAATAATTTGAACCATTTTCCAAATCTTTTGTAAAGACTACACCACTTGACTTAACCATTGTAACCATATTTTGAACCATAATTTTATCAAAATTTTTACTTTTTTTTTTGTAACTTCCAATAATTCGATCTACAAACCTATTAAAACTATTTTCATAATATGTGTTAACATTAAGAAAACTTAAATATTTTCCAGCACCACTATAATTTTGAAGATCCTCATTTACTGATGATGATCTTATTGCTACCTTATTACTTAAAATTTTTTTAATATTTTTATAAATTGATTTTTTATTTTTTTTCCATTCTTTAACACTGAATACAATAGTTTTTGGTATTTTAAATTTTGTGTTATAATTTTTTAGTTCAAGTAATACATCGCCTTTACTTTTATTTGAAAAAAAATTTTTTGTTTTCATTAAATTTTATAATATTATCATTTTTAAAATAATTTTTGCTAAAACAATCTTTTAATTATTTTATAAACTCTTAGTATCCCCTTACCATCTATTATGTTATAACTTTTTTTAGTCATTTTATTTATTTCTTTATTTTTTAGATTTAAATTATCTACAAAGTTTTGTATCTTTTTTTTATCAATTTCTTCAATAGTCCCTAAGAAATGAATTAATTTTTTTTTTTTGAAAAAATCAATTATAGATTTTTGGTGCCTGAATGTTTCAATAACAAATGTTGGTTTTGAAAAAAAGATACTCTCAATCATCATGGTTCCACCTGAGGTTATTATAATATCGTTTTCTTTGAAATTCTTTTCTAATTTGTGAGTTTTAGTTATTAAGTTAAGTTTAGAATATTTTTTTGATAGAATAAATATTTGGTCATTTTTTTTTACGCTAGGACCTACAACACAAGTTGTCTTGATATTCTTAAATTTAAGTAAAATTGATGCTAATTTAAATAATAATTTTTTATAATCTGCGCCCCCAGAACAAATTAAAATTTTATATTTTTTTTTTGGTAATAACTTTTTATATCTTATCTTATTTTTGAATCTTAATATTGTATACTTGATATCTGAAAATATATTTTTTTTGTTATTTTTTTTGTTTAGTAGATCTATTTTTGAATTAATTATAACATCATTGTACCGTGTTGAAAAACTTCTGTCCTCTAAACTAATAATCTTATTATCTGAATTAAGATATTTAATAAATCCTTTAAATTTTGCATCTCTTCCTAAAGTATCAAAAATAAATATATTTTTTGTTTTTTGTTGATAATTTTTTTTGAAATTAGCTAAGTTAAACTTGATAATTTTTTTTGGGAAGTTTACAGAATAATTTTTAAGCAAACTCTTAAAAAAAAAAGTATCATTAACTAAAAAAGTACAATTTAATTTTTTAAATTTTGTATATAATTGAATAGATCTGAAAAAATGACCAATCCCATGTTTTATTCCCTTGTCTAAATCTAATCTAAAATAAATATTAAGCATATCAAAGTGTTTCATTAATATTATTTAATTAAGTGAAAAATGTGACAAACCCAAATAAAATTATTAGTTTTAATTTAATTAATTTGAGTATATAGAATGTCA
>MDSZ01028499.1_pt1 | contig 18554 bp, 19 predicted proteins | sample 811201 | NCBI WGS metagenome assembly MDSZ01 (sample SAMN05326647, study PRJNA326480) | marine metagenome | isolation source: seawater | place: Indian Ocean: North | collected 2010
TATCTCTTTTGAATCTATTAACATTTTTGTAACCGTTATTAATTAAATTATCTCTTAAACGGCTGTTATTGATAATTTTTAAAATTCCAGATTTTATACTTTTTACGCTTTTTGGATTGACTAATAAAGCTCCGTTTCCTGCTACATATTTCATTGGATACAAATTACTTGTAATTACAGCTCGGCCAATTTTTTGTGCTTCAATTATGGGTACACCAAAGCCTTCATAAGTAGAAACAAAAACTAAAATATCTGATTTAAAATATTGCTTTATCAAATAATTATTATTTATCCCCACATAATTTTTATAATCTATTTTATTATTAGATAATAAATTTTTTTGATAAATTGATAATTCCCCAATAATTATTAATTTAAGTTTCTGTTTCTCCAAAGACTTTATAACTCTTTCTAAATTTTTATTAGCTCTAGTTCCAATAAGTAAGATTTTTGGTATTTTACCAAATTTTTTTGACTTTTTTCTGAAATTTGAACTAGTACAAATATCAATTACTTCAATTTTTTTTTTTTTAGGTAAATAATTTTTTAAATCATTTTTTATTTTTTTTGATATAGCAATTATCAAAGAGCTTTTTAAAATGGGCAATCTAATCCAAAAAATTTTATATAGAAATTTTTTGAGACCTGTTAATCTTTCAACTGAGTAAAGATCAAGAATTGTATTAATTGTTTTTTTTTTTGAAGAAAAAGAGATATAAAATTTATGTCACCAGTAATATGATTAATATCACCTTGATTAAAAAATGCCCAAAAAATAAGATAAATTCTATTAAAAATACCTCTACTTGATAATGGACAAATTTTAGTTTTTATTTCAATGTTTTCGTCTCTAAAATCTTTAAATATCTCCCTATAAAAGTTTTCTACACTATAATGTATATTTTTAGATGGCTTTCTGAAAAAGAGATGAATTAATTTTTTCTCTTTACGCATTTATTTTTTTTATCAATAGATTGTAAAATATACAACTTACATAAAGAAAAATTATGACCAAATGAATTCCACCAAATACTAATGAGAGGTGCGGTTCCCAGAAAAAAGTAGTGGAGCAAATATAAACACCAATATAACTCTCATAGTTTTTAAAATTACTTATTGAAAATAAATTTGTTAAAATTCGTACTAAAATTCCTAAAAAAAACATAATAATAGAAACACCTAAGTATCCAAAATTAGCATATGCCTCGTTTAAAATCGGAAAATTCCAAGAGGTTTTTAGGTCTTGTTGATGCAATACTTCATACCTTCTACCTGCATAGTTAGCGTAATCATCTGTTGGTTTATTTTTCCAAAAAAGTCTTGGAATAAACTTAGACAGTAAGATTTTGTATGAATTTCCATATAAATATTCTACCTGAATTGGTGTTTTTTCTACTATTATAATAAGAGAAAGAAAAGAGTGAGCCAATCTGAAATAATTATTTCTTTTATTATCTCTCTCGTTAATAACAACAAATACTGATGTATTTTTTTTTTCTAATATTTTAGATCCATATACTTCAAGAAAAAATTTACTTTTATCAATTGTATTGTAATTTTGGGAAATTGTTACATATTTCCTAAATTCGTGTTTAAAAGAATGTAGAAAAATAAAAATTAAAAGAAAAATTGCTAAATGTATTAAAGGTATTTTTTTTTGACAATAAATATAATTATAAAATATTGAAGAATTATTGTTGATGGATATACATATGAAGACTTTAAAATTTCTAAGAAAATTATAAATAAAATTGGTAGCAATAAAAAATACTTTTTAATATTTTTGAAAATTACAAAGTAATAAAATATTATACCACAACCAATAGATATAGTGGGCTGGATTACTTGATCTAACTTACCAGGTATGAATAGATAGAATTTATTTAAAATATTAAAAAAAATTAAGATTAATCCAAATAATAAAATAAAATTATAATTTTCACATTTAAGAATATTTAGTTCTCCGTTTCTTCTTAATAAATTTTTTGTTGTAAAATATCCTAGTGCAAAAAAAATTAGACCAAGATTCATTACAATATATGCTTTAGTAAAAACTATTTGATTTATGTTCCCAAAATAATCATTTACAAGCTCAAAACCTAGACCATAAGTAATAATAAAATAAGTAATAATTAAAGGAAATAATGGGAATGAATTCTCTTTAATATTTTTTTTTAAAAAAATAATTATGCTACTAATGGCTATTATAAAAAAAGTATATGATAATATTAAATTTAAAATATTTAATTTGAATTTAAAATCACCCAAATACCTATAAAGCACTAAAGATGAAAATAATAATAATAATAAAATAAATAAAACTTTTAAATTGTTATAAATACTCATGAAATTATTGATAAAATTTTTTTTAAACGACTCTCATATGAATATAATTTTGATTTATTAAAACCTTTTTTTCTTACCAAATAGCTTTTTGCAGGATGAGAAAATATAAATTTAATTTTATTAATAAAATCTTTTTTATTCTTATACATAAAACATTCTTTGTTTTGTTCAAAAAAAAGCATTTGTTCTCTTGAAAAATTTGTCAGCATGAGTCCACCTAATGCTGGAATTTCAAATGATTTCATGTTATGAGAATTTTTGTCTTGGAGTCTCAAAATATTAACACTTATTGCATAACTACTTATAATTTTTTTTAATTTTCTACCTGATATATGGCTCTCATGGATATTTAATTTACCATTTAAATTATGTTTTTTTTTCCAGCCCTCTCCAAAAATATCAATTTTTATATTTAGATTGTTTAAAAATTTTTTTCTATATAAATCAAAATTCCCTACAAAATTAATTTTTTTTTTTATTTCCTTTTTTTTTATGACTTTATTAACATTATGCTTGTAAGTATCGTATCCAAAAGGAAGAAAAATTGTTTTTTTTGCTTTCAATTTTTTAAGTTTTTTGTCTAAAGAGTTTTTAAATGAAATACAGAAATAATCATAAAATTTAATTGAATCAATAATATTAGTATTTGAAGTTGCTCTTGATTTAAAATTAAAAGGATTATCAGTATAAATATTTATCCATTTAGCTTTTTTTTGTAATAATTTTAAACACTTCAATGTTTTATTGTTGAATTGCATTCCTTTAAATATAAAAATATAATCAAATTCTTTTTCTTTTAAAATTTTTTCAACTTTTATTTTGCATAAATAATAGTATATGAAATTAAGAAAATAATGATGATATCTGTTAAGAAAAGAAAAAATATTACCAGTATCCAAAAAACAAAAATCTACTTTATTTATTTTTAAATTTTTAAATGCCCTTAAATAAGATCTTTCTAAACTTAGGTAGTGGCCTGATCCTATAATTAAAAAATTTTTTTTTTTAATTTTTACCAAATTTTCCATTTAGGATCTTTTTTCCAAAGTTTTTCTAAATAAATTTTGTCTCTTAATGTGTCCATACACTGCCAAAATCCATTATGTTTAAAAACAAACATTTTGCCGGTTTTAGCTATTTTTGTCATAGGTTCGTTTTCTAACATTTGATCCTTAATATTATCAAGATATTTTAGCGACGTTTTATTGACAACAAAGTATCCTCCACTGACATAATTATTCTGAAAATCTTTCTTCTCCATGAATTTGAGTATTTGATTCTTTTTATTAAACTTCAAAGAACCATACCTACTAATTGGAATTACTCCTGAAATAGTAAATATAGATTTTTTTTTTAGATGAAAATTTATTAATTTTCTTAAATCTATATCAGAGACAGCATCACCATAAGTTAAACAAAATTTTTCTGGTAGAATATTCTTTATTTTACTTAATCTAGTAGCTGTCAAACTTTTAATTCCTGTTGATACTACGTTAACGTTTATATCGTTTATTTTTTTTTTTTTGAAATAATTATTTATCATGTAGCCTTTATAGCCAGCACAAATAATAAAATTTTTAAATCGAAATTGTTTGTAATGCATTATGATGTGCCAAAGAATTGGTTCAGATCCAATTTTGACCATTGGTTTTGGTTTTTTATGGGTTTCTTCAGATAATCTAGTTCCTAATCCACCGGCAAGAATAACCAAAGTGTTTATTTTTGATTTTTTAGACATTTGACTTATAAATGTATACTTAATTGATGTCAAAAAATATACAATTATTGTTAATTAGCCATTCTTTTATAAAAAAAATTAATACTAAAGTTTATACAAAATTTTCTGAAAAATTTAATATAAAAACAACTTTAGTTTCTCCTGAATATATTTTAAGAAAGAAAAAAAAAATTAAACCTGATTTTGAAAAAAAATTCCAAAATGTGGAATTAATCTATAAAAAAACGATTTTCAAACATTTAAGAATTAAAATCTATTTAGGGCTTTTAAAAGAGTTTAAAAGAAGGAGCATTACTCACATTGTGTTGGATCTTGATTTATTATCTGTACAATCGTTTATATTGCTTTTTTTTTCGATTTTTTACAATTTCAAAATTTTATATTACTCAAATGAAAATAATATAATTTACGAAAAAAATATATTTATCAAAAAATTAAAAATAAGTCTTTATAAAATTTTAAATATTTTTTTTTCAAATAAAATTCATAAAATATTGTGTTACACAGAACAAATAAAAAATAATATGGATATTTGTGGATTTAAAAATAAAACAGAGATAATTCCACTAGGTTTTGATACTGAAACTTTTTTTAGAACAAATAATAATCAAGAAAAGTTTATAATTTCATATTTTGGGCGAATAAGTAAGCTTAAAGGGATTCACACATTGTTAAAATCACTTAGTCAAATAAATATTAAAAATTGGGCATTATATCTAGATCTTTATGAAATAGATGACTTAAAATACTATAAAATGCTTAAACCATATTTAAAAAAACTTTACAAAGAAAATAAACTTAAGATTATAAAACCAGACCATAATAATATTCACCATTTTATGAAAGTTACAAATTTAACAGTAGTACCCTCTGAATGGAATGAACAATATGGAAGAGTAATTCAAGAGGCTATTGCATGTGGATCAATTGTTATAGGCTCTAATATTGGATCAATTCCAGAATTGATTAGAAATAATGAGTTTTTATTTAAACCAGGTAGTGTTTTGGAGATTAAAAATTTGATTGAAAAGATATATTATAATTATTCTTCATATAGAAAAAAGTTCGATGCTATTGAGAAATTTAATAATTTAAATAGATCAAATAAAACACAAGCTGAAAAATTGTTTAAGTCACTTTTCTGATTAAATTGTTGTAAATATCTGCAATTTTTTTTCCATAAAAATCCCATGATAAACTTTTTTGAGATTTTTGGTAAGCCTCATGGCAAAAACTTTTTAGTATTCTAGGATTTTCATACAAATACAAAATTTTTTGCTTTAAGTAATCAATATCTCTTATTGGACAAACAAAACCATTAATATTTTCGTCTACTATATCTGCCCCTCCAGAATTCGTTGTACATATTAAAGGAATGCCTGAAGCCATCGCTTGTGCTTGAACTACAGCTAAACCTTCTTCTATAGATGAAGTGACAAATAAATGAGATTTATCATAAATTTCTGTAAGCTTATTTTGAGAAACATGTCCTTTGAATATTATATCGTCGTTAGAAAAAAAAGGCTTTATTGTTCGAACTATATTTTGATGGATATGACCGACTAGGATAAGTTTACTATTCCGCAGTTTCAATTCTGAAAAAGCCTTTAAAAGATAGTACGTACCTTTTCGAAATGATATTTGCCCTGCACATACTATATTGAAACCCATAGGTTTATTTTCTGATTTCTTAAACAATGAGAGATCTACTCCGTAAGGAACTTTTAATATTTTTTTCTCATTAATTTTATAATTTATGAAAGAATTTTTAGCAAATTCACTTGGAACCATTATGTAATCAGCGATATCATATTCTCTCGTTTCTTTTTTTATTACTCTTTCATCAACAGGAATATTTTTTATGCCAAATTTCTGATATTCCTCATTTAATATTTGACTTTGGTATAATATGTGCGTGGATCCTCTTTCAAGAATCTTTAATATTTTATTATTTTTTTGTAAACTTTTTAAAAATGATGCCTCTGAACAACCAGACCAACCTATTATTATATTAATTTTTCCATAATTAATTGAGTTAGCAGCATAGATTTCAAAAAGATAATTCAAAAAATATATTATTTGATTAAAGACAATATCAAGTTTAAGCTTGATAAAGATTCTTTGTATTAGTTCTTTAAAAATAAAAGATTTAATTTTATTTTTAGGTATATGGGATCTTGCGACTAAATATTTAGGATAAGTAGTGATAATTTTTTCGAGAAGATTTTTTTTTTGTAATTGTTTAGCAAGCTCAAATGCGTGGAATTTTCCTGGAACAATAATATTTATTTTCATCTAATATTAGCTTTTGCATATTTGTATATTGAGGTGCATATGTCATCAATTGATTTTTTTGGTTGCCAGTTAATAATTTTTTTAGCTTTGTAATTGTTAGTTAAATATTTTGCTAAGTCACCTTTTCTTTTTTTTTTGAACTTAAATCTAATTTTAAAATTAGTTTTTTTTTTAAATGAATTTATTATTTCAAGAACTGTGTAAGCTTTGCCTGATCCAATGTTTAAAATATCTGATTTTTTTTTGTTAACTATTTTTATTGATTTTATATGTGCATTAACTAAATCTTCAATATGGATATAGTCTCTAGCACCAGTGCCATCTTTTGTTTGATACGATTTACCATAAATATTTAAATATTTAAAATTTCCTTGGATTATTTTAGTTATGAATGCAAACAAATTTTCAGGTATACCTTTAGGTTCTTCTCCAATTAATCCTGAACTATGACAACCAGCAGGATTAAAATATCTTAAAATTACATAGTTAATTTTTTTCTCATTTTTTAGTTTTTTAATTAAATCCTCAATAGATTTTTTTGTATGCCCGTATATATTTATAGGAGATAACCTCATATTTTCCCTATAAACTGTATTTTTTTTTTTACCATATACTGTAGCACTAGAACTAAAAACAATTTTTCTTACGTTATTTTCTAACATTGCTCTAAGTAAATTTTCACTACCAGTTACATTGTTTAAAATATATTTTGATGGTTTTAATTCTCCTTCTCTAACAGACTTTAAACCAGCAAGATGAAATACAATATCAAATTTGTTATTTTTAAAAAATTTATTTAGTTTGCTAAAATTTAAAAGATCTAATTTTTTAAAAAGAAAATTTTTTTTTGTAATTTTTTTTATTATATTGCGTGTTAAAATTTTTGAATTTGATAGATTATCTATAATTGTAACTCTATAATTTTTTTTTATTAACTGAATACTTAAGTGTGAACCTATATAACCAAGGCCGCCAGTAATTAGAACTCTCATAAATTATTTAGATTTATTGATTACTACAGTATTCTCTCCAAAAGTGAAAGTTTCATTATTAAAAACTGAGATGCTCTTAGAAAAATTTGAAGATATTGCTTCGTTAGGTTTTAACCAATCATGTAATTCAATTACTATTACCTTAAAATCTTTAGCCCACTCAGTGTTTTTCTCAAATAATTCTTTCTCATGTCCCTCAATATCAATTTTAATTAAAAGGGGAGAATATCTCTCAGCTTTAAACTTGTTAAATATTTCATTTATAGTTATCGAAGTATTTTTTTGACTTATTTCATTTTCATTACTAATAATTTTTTTTATAGAAGAAGATCTCCAATCATTATTTTGTGATCTGATAATATCGTAATAGAACTTTTCTGAACTTATAGCATTCTCAAATAGTATTATATTATTAGAACAAATATTTTTTTTAAATAATTTGTTGTTCTCTAAATCCGGTTCAATTGCTATTATTTTTGATTTAGGAAATATAATATTGAAATAATTGGAACTTGCACCAATATTTGAACCACAATCAATAATAAGAGGTATCTTATTATTTGATACAATCTTTGAATAATAATCGTCTAATACTTTATTAATTGGTTTATTAAATGAATATTCTTCTTTCACAAATATTTGTCGAAAAGTATTTAGATCATAATCGTTTCTTACAATTTGTTTTAATATTTTAAGTTTTTTTTTATCTAAAATTATTAAGTTTTTAAAAAAATTTATTACTAAGAATCTACTTATGAATAAAGAATAAATGAAATAATAAATGTTTTTAATAGTTTTTTTTAGCATTTTTTAATTCTCTTTTTATTTTAAGGAAAATTGTTTTTGGATCTAAAATTAAAGTTTTAAGATGTCTTGCTATTCTGGAGCTTTTTAAATGGTTATTTTTATTAAAATGATTATTAAAAACTTTTAGGTCATTTATTTTATTTTGAATAACTTTTTTAAACAATATTTTTCTTTTTAATTTTGATAGCTTTCTGGTATCATTATATTTACTCTGCACAGTCCAAGTAGCATCTGGTCCAAAACCAATATTAGAGATTAAATTAACTGGGGGAATAACAGATAGTTGTTTATTGTACCAAGCTGTTGCTGTCCACGCATAATCCCAAGTATTAATTTTTCCTTTATAAGTTAAGTTGAAAATGTTGGACCAATAAGTTTTTTCGAGTGTATTTTCATGGAATTTATTCCAATCATTAGAATTTTTCCATTTATTCCAAAACTTAATTCTGGGATCAAAATTTTTCCAGGATCTTTTCCAAGTTGCCCATCCCCAAGCATGATTATATTTGGAAAAGTAAATATCTTTTCCATTACGAACAAATCTGCTACCACAAATTGCATTAATATTTTTATTATTTCTGTACTTATTTAACATTAATTTACAAAAATAAAAAAAATCTTGGGATGGCAAACAATCATCCTCCAAAATAATACCCTCTTTTTCATACTTAAAAAAATAATCAATTGCTTTTGGTATCGACTTTGATACAGGAAGATGTTTTTTCTGGAATATTTTTACAACTTTGCATTTCCAATTTACCTGCTTTAGTAAAAGTTGAACTTTTTTTACATTATTTATATCTTTTTTATTTTCAGGGTAATTGTTAGCAAAATATAATATCTTAGGTTTAATTTTTTTAATTTGCTTAAATACTAAAGAGGCGGTTCTAAATCTTTTATAGGTAATAAATAATATAGGTATTTTATATGACATAAAAATCGCTGTTTAGTTAGTAATATTTCTTATATAAATTAAAATAATGTATATTTATTTTAGATTTGCAATTAAGTTAATTAAAAAAATTCTTTTACTTATAAATACTCCGATAAATTTAATAAATTACTATTTTTTTTTTCCAAATACTGCCAAAAAAGGAATGATCCTAGCTTCTAAATTAGAAAACAGCTATCTGTATCAATTATCTTTAAATACTCTAAAAAAATTTAAAAATTCAACAGATATTGACGAAAATTGTTTAATAAATTTTTCTATTGGCAATATCTTATTTTATCATTATAAAAATGAAAGTCCAAGTGAGTACTTTTCAAAATTTTTTAAATATAAATCTTCTAAAATAATGGAGAATTCTGAAATTAATTTTTACCCTCCTATCATTTATAATCAAAAAATAGACAAAAATATTAATATTGAAAATAAAATATATGAAATTAGAGAAAAATATCCAACTAACAGCTACAGTGATAATAAACAGATTAAAATATATAAGTATTATCAATCTGAACACAATTTACATAAATTAGAGGAATTTCAGGAAATTAAAAAATATATTGAAAATATAGTTAATTCTCAAATACCAAAAATAATTACAAAAAATAAGACAGGAAAGTTTTATATAAATAGAATGTGGTTTGTAATAAGTTCAAAAGGTATTAGTTTAGAAGAACATAATCATCCGGAAGGGGTATTTTCAGGAATACTCTACATCAAAATACCACCGAAAGGCAGTTCTGGGAGTTTAATTTTATCTGACCCAAGAGAAAACATAAAGATAATTAATAATAATGAAAATTCAAAGATTAAAAAAATACAGAAGAAAATTATATTGTCTCCTGAAATCGATAATTTAATTATTTTTAACTCATATATTAAGCACTCTGTAAAAAACCAATCATCTGAGGAAGATAGAATTTCTTTACCTTTTGATTTAATTTTCAGTTAATTTTATTTAAATCAATTATATTGTTAAAATATTTTAAGTTCGATTTATCATGTGTAACAACAATAAGTGTAATTTTGCTAAAATTACTTTCCAAATTTTTGTATATTTTTTCTTCTGTTTTTTTATCTAACTGATTAGTTGCTTCATCCAATATTAGAATTTTACTTTTTTTTAAAAAACCTCTTGCCAAACCTATTCTTTGTTTTTGACCTCCAGACAAATATTTACCATTATCTCCGACATTAAAATCAAGATTTTTTTCTTTATTTTTGGCAAATTCCAATACTTCTGCTAATTTTGCAGCATTCATTATTTCTTCAACAGCAAAGTCATTGCTCGTAAAGTTAATATTATTAAAAATACTATCATTTTTTAAAAAGATTTCTTGTGGGACAAGGGATAAATTTTTTGCCCAACTTGCAAAGCTTAAGTTATTTAAATTTTTATCATCAACAATTACCTGACCTTCAGAAGACTTAAGCAAACCGATGATTAAATCAATAATCGTACTTTTTCCACTCCCTGTTTTTCCAATAATTGCAACTTTGTCACCTGCATTAATTTTAAAATTAAGTTTGTTAAATAAATTATTATCTGAGTTTGGATATCTATAATTAACATTTTTAAATTCTATATATTTTTCAAAGTTGAATATTTCGTTACTATTTCTATCCATAAATTTTTTATCTTCTTTAATCTTAAGAAGATCTAAAACTTCTTGAATAACTCGAGTTTGTCCTTTGAAATTTGACCATGAATTATACATTGTTGATATTATTGGAAGCATTCTTTGAGCAGCGAATACAATTGTCCCAATAACAATAATTATATCAGAATATTTCATATTATAATGATAGATCATGACTAATGAAAGCGTCATCAATAAAATGATTGCAACTCCTTCTAAAACAAACCTTGGGAACATACTTAAAAATGCCAATTTGCCTCCAGTAATTCTAAAACTATGTTCATGTTTATAAAATATTTCAGTGTATTTTTTTTGAGAAAAATTAATAATAATATCTTTCAGACTACCTAGCGCATCAGCAATAATTTTAACTCTAGAGTTAATTGATAAGTTTAAAATTTTTGAATAATTTTTAATAATTTTTTTTAGGAACAAAAATATTGATAAATAAAAAAAAGTTAATATAGCTATTGTAATTATTGAGTATTTCAGACTAATAAAAGAAATAGCAATAAATATTGTAACTAAACTCAGTAGCCCTGACAGAAATAACAAAAAATGGTACAATAAGTTTTCAAGGATATCCAACTTTTGTGTCATTGATGCTATTATTTCATGAGATTTAGATTTTATATAATCTTCATATGATCTAGTAATAATTTTCTCAAAAATTTTAGATCCAATCGAGACAGAAATCAATTTTGCAACAATTAAACTTTGTCTTAAATTTAATAGACGAATACAGATAGAAAGGATTATAATACTTAAAAAAACTGTAACAGTTTTGAATGTATCTATTTTATTGTCTTCAGAAAAAAAAAAATTAAAAAATTTATATATAAATATATTTTCCTCTAATAAATCAGGGCTTATAAACATCGTAATAATTGGAACAACTAGGCCAATGCTCAAGGCATCAAGAAAACCAGATAAAAACATCAGTAAAATTGTAATTATAATATTTAACTTAAGAGGGACACTTAGTTCATTTAAAAGAAATTTAATATTTGAGTTCATTTTTTATTTTTTCCTTGTAAAGTTCTTTTAATAACATTTTTAAACCTTTTTTAAGTTTTACTTTTGTCCTAAATCCTATCTTTTTTAATTTTTTTGTATCAATTTTAAATTTTGGGTTTTCTAATTTAATTTTTTGAATATTTTGATTTTTATTTTGTATAATTAATTTTGGTCCTTTAAAGTTTTTTTTAAAGTCAAACGATTTGACTACTTCTTTTGCAAGACCTTTAATTTGAATTGTTTCATCTGAGGCCAAGTTATAAACTTCAGATGATTTATTATTTTTTAATATAAGTTCTACAAAATTGCTTACATCATCAAGATTTATAAAATTTCTAAAAGCTTTCCCATTAGATTTTATCTCTATTTTATTATTATTGACTACGTTTTTACAAAAATCATTTATTACTAACCACCAGCAATCGCATGATTTAAGCTTAGGAAAACCATAAGCATTAGTAAGTCTTATTATATCAAATTGTAAATTATATTTTTTTTTTAATATTTTTAGATATTCTTCATTTAATGAATGTGATAGACCATAAAAATTATTTGGGTTTTTATTTGTTTCCTCATTTACGATATCTATTTTCTGATAATCACCGAATACTTGGAACGACGAGAAATATATAAGTTTACAAAAATTTTTATTTTTTCTAAGTTTATTACATAAGTTAATTAAGGGATAATTGTTATTTCTTAAAGTATTTTCAAGACTTTTTTCAGATTTAAAATGATTATAAGAAGCTGCATAAACTATGAATTCAGGTTTTAAACGCGCTATTTTCTCTATAGTTTTTTTGTTTTTTAAATCACCTTTTACATATTTGAATATTTTGATATTTTGGTGATTTTTATTTCTTGAATGCGCTATCACATTATAACGATTTGCCAATTTATCTACAATACTACTACCAATATAGCCTGAAGATCCAATTACACAAATCTTTTTCATTTGAACTTAATTGACCAGTCATAATCAATAAGTTTAAAATTAATTGGATCGTAACTTTTCATTTCAGTAGGATCGTGTGGTAATGTTGAACAATTAGCGAGTATACATCTTTCTTTGCTGATGCATTTATAGCCCATTATTATTCCTGTTGGAATTGTTACAAGTGAATAATTTTCGTCTCCAATAAAAAGTTCCTGAATTTCCCTATAAGTTTTAGAATTCTTTCTATTGTCAAATAAAACTAATTTTATCATGCCTAAGACTACACAATAATTTTGTATTTGTTTCGTATGCTCATGCCAACCTTTTATGACACCTGGATAAGCGGTTGAAAAATAAATTTCACCAAATTTTAAAAAGTGAGGAGCATCCGATCTAAGCATATGCATAATAGAACCCCTTTCATCAGGGATCTTTCTTAATTTGGTAACTATTAAATCTTGTATCATTTTTTCCAATATAAATTTTTACTAAGTTTATTATTTTTTTGCAAATAAATTAGATTTTTTAGTCTAATAAATCTTCTTGAATTTCTAAAATTTTGAAAGTTTAATTTGCTACCTAACATTTTATTAGCGAGTTCTCTGATTGATTTATTAATATTTTCCTTTGGTTGATAATTTTTACATAATTTTTTAAACAATGCAAAGTCGACCGTATAACTCCTTTTATCAGGTTGGCTATTGCTATTTAATTTAACTTCTACCCCCCCTAATTCTTTTGCAACAATTTTCGCTAACATCTCTATAGTAAAAGTCCATTTATCAGACCCGATATTCAGTGCTAAAAAATTTGATTTTTGCTTGTATTCTATAGACCATTTTATTGCTCTTGACATATCTTTTACATGTATAAGAGGTCTCCAAGGTTTACCATCGCTAAGAATTAAAATTTTGTTATTAGTTATTCCATTTGCAACAAAATCATTCAAAACTAAATCCAATCTTAATTTGGGACTATACCCTGCTGCAGTTGCAAATCTTAAACTCGTTATTTTAAAGTGTTTACTTGAAATTTTTTTAAGTAGTTTTTCTGAGTTTACTTTCGACTTTGCGTAGTCTGTTAGTGGTTGTAGTTTATGATTTTCCTTTTTTTTTGAATTGCCTGCTGCTCCATAAATACTACAACTTGAAGCAAAAATAAATTTTTTTACACCTATATGCTTAGCTTGAAGGGCAATTTTTTCACAATATTTGGTGTTAATGTCATGCGTTATTTTTGAAAAATTTTTTCCCATAGGATCATTAGAAATTGCAGCTAAATAAACAATGGCATCCGGAAAAAAATTTAGTTTTTTTAGATCTAACTGCCTAAGGTCTTTTGTGATTTTTTTTTGAGGTTTGTAAGTATTATAGTTTTCTTTAAACAAAACTTTTGTTTTAAACCAATTTGTGTCTACACCGTAAATATAATATTTTTGTTTTAGGTATCGAGTTAATATGGGACCAACATAACCATCATTTCCGATAATGAGAATTTTCTTCATAGTATAATTTTCTTTATCAAAAAATTAAAAAATAGTATATTTAATATATTGATATCAAGATGACTCTCATAAGCGATATAAATAAATCTGTCAAATTACATAGACAAATTAAAAAGTTAAAACCAAATATAGAAAGATGTATTGCTGAGACTATTAAAAGACTACATCAAGGCGGTAAAATTCTTTTATGCGGAAATGGAGGGTCAGCTGCAGATGCTCAACATCTCTCGGCCGAGTTTTTAGTGCGTCTTAAGCCTAAAAATATTAGGAAACCCCTTCCTGCAATATCATTAGCATTGGACACATCCACAATTACAGCATGTTCTAATGATTTTTCTTTTAATAGTATTTTTTCTAGAAATTTAGAGGCTATAGGTTGTAAGGAGGATATTTTAATAGTTATATCAACATCTGGTAATTCAAAAAATATTTTAAATGTGCTTAAAACTGCAAAAAAAAAGAAAATCTTTTGTATTGGATTTTTAGGGAATAAAGGTGGAAATGCAAAAAAATTATGTGATTTAAATTTAACAATTGATAGTAGTGATACAGCTAGAATACAAGAATGTCATATATTTTTAGGACATTACATATTTCAAGAAGTCGAGAAATCATTTTTAAAATAATCAAAAAAAATGCAAAATAAGGTCCTTATCAAAATATCACCTCCACTTTGGCCAATTTTCGATATCGAGATTGAAATACTGAAAAAAGAACTTAATCAACAAAAAGAAGTAACAATAATTACTTGTAATGGAAAGAAAAATTTTTGTATTGCTAATGAAAAAATGTCCAAAATTAAATGTTCGTTTTGCAAGCTAAGATTAAAGAAGGGGATTAATATATTAAATAGGAAACAAAATAAAATTAAAATTATTGACGAAAATATAAATTATAAATTACCGAAAAATTTAAATAAAATTATTAAAATCAAAAAATTTCATGATCTTAAAAAAATTAAATTTAAAGGAATAGATTTTGGACAATCAATTGCAAGTTCACTTGCTACTCAATATAAGACGGAAAATATTGACGCGAGAAAAAATGATGTTTTAATTAAAGAACTATTTATTCAAAGCTTATCTTCATATTATTTTTTTAAAGATTTATTTTTAAAAAATAAATACCATAAATATTTAATCTATAATGGTAGAATTTATAATTATAGACCTCTATTGAGATTTGGGCAGCAAAAAAAACTCAATCTTTATTGTTATGATTATCATTATTTTTCTCATAACAGATACTTAATAAGAAAATTAGATTTCACACAAAATATTCATTTAAGAGCTAATGAAATTTACAATATATCTCGAGAAAAAAAAGTTAATCTGAAGGAAGCAAAAAATTTTTTTAGAAATAGATTTAATAAAAAGGGAATTGGACCTTTTGCTATTTATAATGCAATACAGAACGATAAAAGCTTACCAACTAAAATAAAAAATAGTAAAATTATCATATCAATATTTACTTCATCAGATTTAGAGACAAATTTTTTAACAGATAATAAGCAAAGATATATTTACAGAAATCAATATGAGGCGATAAAAAAAACTATAAATATTTATAAAAATAATAAACAAATTGAATTTTTTATAAGAGCACATCCAAATACTATTTTTGATAATTATGTAAATGAAGAATACAAGAAAATTTCTAAACATTATAAAAGATGTTATTATATTGACCCTTTATCCGATGTTAGTAGCTACAGCTTAATTAAAAATAGCAATATTATAATATGCTTTGGATCAACTATTGGTTTAGAAGCAGCTTATTTAAAAAAAAATGTTATTAATCTAGGACCATCTCCATATATGAAATTTAAAATAGATTTTCAACCTAAAAATCATAATCAAAATATTAAAATAATAAATAAACTGATTAAGAAAAATAAATTTGATAATACAAAATTTAATCGTTGTCTTATTGCAACCGACGCAATGTTGAGACAAGGTACTAAGTTAAAATTTTTGAACAAAAAAGACTTTATGCATGCAGAATTTAATTTTAATGGAAAAAAAGATAATTTAAAAATTAATAATATGATTAGTATTTTTTACTATTTTTTATTAATCTATGAAAGAATTTACTCTTTAACTAAATATTTTTTTACAAATAGAAAATTATTTAATTTTAAATTGAAGAATTATTTTTTTAGAATTAAACAAATGACTAAATAATATTTACAATTCTTGAAATATTATTTTTTTGAGCAAAATTTAGCTTATTAAATAAATTAGAATTAATTTTAAATTTTTGTTGATTTTTATCTTTTAAAATTCCAAAGCTCAAAGTTAGCATATACCTATTATTTTTTGTCGGTTTTTTTCCTTTATGATAACCTGTTGTATCAGCTATTTGTATATCTCCAATGTTTGCAATCAACTCTTCAACACTGTTCTTGCCATAAATATTGTAAATCTCTTCATCTGAATATCTATGTTTATGGTACCAAAAACTATGCTTTCTCTTATTAGTACCTTTAACTATCATGGTAGGTCCATCATCAGATGTAACATCGTTTAAATATATAAAAAACTTTAGTATTTTGTAACTATTTCTATCAACATGAAACATTTGTGTGCCACTAGAACTTAATTTGTTAGCATAACTTTTTCTTAAATTTATTCCCGTTATAAAAGTTTCCGATTTAAAATAATTATCAGCAATTGTCTTTATTCTCAAATCTGTAATTATATTAATTAATTCCGGTATATTTATTAAAGGCTCCTTTAGGGTAACGTCCTGAATTTTACCTGATAAATTTTTTATCCCTGAAACTTTATAATTAATATTTTCACTTATATACAAATCTTTATTTTTATTTATTTGTTCTTCGAATTTTTTTTTTATTTTTATTATACTATTTTTGTCAAAGAAATTCTTTAATATTGTAAAACCGTTTTTTTCTATTTCATTATTAATTTTTGTCGTTTCAAAGCTATCGTGATTAAATATTTTCTTCGAATTGAATGCAAAGATATAGTAATATATTATAATTTTTTTATAATGAGAGACTAGCTGTTTTAAGGTTTCTATAAAATTAAATTTTGTATTTATGCTTCTTTTTCCATTCATAAGTTTTTCTTAAATCTTCTTTTGTATCAATATCTATGCAATATTCTCTATTTTTATTTAACTCGAAGAATAGTACTTTCTTACCTATCATAGTATTTTTATTTATAGTTAGTCTTGGTCTTAAGATATCTACATAACCTACATGAAAGTAGGTTTTTGGTATAAATTGTCTTCCAATTGAATGATAATTTTTTTTTGTTTTAACCAAAACCTTAGCTTGTTTATTTTTTTTTAACCATAATTTATATCCTGAAAAATCTGAAACTATAAAGGATCTGAGAGAACTATATTTCCTATTTTTTATCATCAAATCAATAGCTTTATTTATAGTTTTTGGATTTCTAAATGGTGTTGTAGGTCTTAGATGAATTAGCAAGTCTATAGGTATTTTTTTTTCTTTTTTATACCACATACAAAAATGTTTCATAAACTCTAAATCTGTAGATCTATCTTTAGATATTTTTTTTGGTCTTAAAAAAGGTGCCTTAGCACCATAATAAGTAGATATTTTTTTTATTTTCTCCGAATCTGTCGATACATATGTATTTTTAATTTTTGTTGTTTTTTTTGAAACTTTGATAGAGTAATATATCAAAGGTTTTTTGTTTATTTTTAAAATATTTTTATTTTTAATTTTTTTAGATCCACCTCTAGCAGGAATTACCGCAATTATGTTCATTAAATTTTAATGTGTTCTCGTAATTTTCTTGCAATTACTTTTTCGTCTTCGTTTACATAGCCTAGTTTCTCCTCACCAATTGCATCCTTCACTTTTTTAATTCCTGAAATCATTTCTTTAAATCCTTTAAATTCTAAAGATGCAGATTGATCACTACCGTACATCGTTCTATCCAAAGTAATATGTCTTTCGATAGACGTAACATTCATCATTGATGCTGCAACCGATACTACTATGCCGTTTTCATGTCCACTATATCCAACATCACAATTAAATTCTTTCCTTAAAGCATTTATTGTTAGTAAATTTAAATCTGTAGGCTTTGTTGGATAGGTAGAAACACAGTGCATAAGTTCAAATGGGCACTGATTTTTTTTAAATATCTCTACTGCATTTTTAATGTCATCATATGTAGACATGCCTGTTGAAATAAATGTATATTTTTTTTGTTTCGCAACCTCTTTAAGAAAATTTAGATCTATTATCATTGCTGAAGCTATTTTATTATATTTAAGCTTATATTGTTCTAAAAACTTAAGACTGTTTAAATCCCAAGCAGACGCAAACCA
>MDSZ01028010.1_pt1 | contig 18552 bp, 27 predicted proteins | sample 811201 | NCBI WGS metagenome assembly MDSZ01 (sample SAMN05326647, study PRJNA326480) | marine metagenome | isolation source: seawater | place: Indian Ocean: North | collected 2010
CAGTATTACTTAGATGGCAGGTAGCCCACCAGTAGACCCTCCAGACACAGGCGCGAGCGGTTTAGGAGGAGGAAATGTAGACCCCGAACACGCGTTAATTTATACGGGTAAGTGGCCTTTTGGCGACCCTAATAACCCACGCCCTGACTCGGACTCTCCCGGCGTTACCGAGCTAGGTGTAAACACCTCCGCAGTAGGCGAAGGAAGCATATATGACGATATGTTTCCGTTCAAGCTCCAGTGGTTCATTGACGACGACCCTGAGTCGGAAACCTATAAGCAACGTAGGCTACGCATCTATACAGGTATGCTTACCGCAATGATAAACACGTTCACTTATCATAAGAGTAAGGATACGGATACTACCTATTCAGGCAGCGTCAACGTCACTATTCAAAGCTGCACTGGCCCCATGGCCACCTCGACTTGCACTGATGCTGGCGTAGATACCGGGGAACATGCATCATATTCTGTTAGCACTAAGACAGGAGGCACTCCCAATAAAAATGCCAGATATATTGATGCTAATGATAATGGCGCAATGGAAGATTCGGAGAACCCGCATCTCGCGCAGGAAGTGGAGATAGCAGCGCAAACAATAAACACAAATACAGGACAAGGTGCAGGTGTCGGAGGAGGCACCGACAGTTTCTCTCACACCCATCCGGTCACGGTAGTAGTTCCTTCCACTTCCCATACTCACGACATACCCGACCATTATCATGTTATAGATATTCCTTCCCATTCGCATGCAATGGGACAGCACAAACACTTTACTAAGGATTTTAATGCTGATCCAGAGGCTCCCGATCTGGTAGATGTAGACCTTAGTGTATCATCCACCCGTTGTGATATAGAGAAGTTCCTCACAGTCGATGGCCAACCTGCGATACAGGGACCACTACAGATAGAGCCTAATGGTTTCGTAGATATGACCAGAATAAATGTGGATGGCGTAGAAGTGCCAACCGGATTTAGGGCGCAGACACTTGAACATGCGTATGGTGATGTTTATTTAACGTGGGATTTAAACACAGATAAAGATAATCTTGGAGGGGCTGCTGACGGAGTAGTAACAAACGTAAATATAGCTATGATTAACCCTGCCACGACTAACGCGGGCCAGTTAACGAGGGCTCATTGGGCGGCAGATCGTAACCCAGATATTGGGTCTTATAGACTTCTTATAGGCACTGCATTTGACCCTGATAGTGAAGACGAGCAAGAAGCCAGTAAAGGAATTGTGCAGGTAATTTATGAAAACGTCTACTACTCACCATTAATACTACCTGAAATTGAGGACTCATCAGGCTCTCCGTCTTGTGACTCACCCGTAACTACAACATGGAATTAGATGCAGCCCTTAACCGAACTATTTGATAGAGTTTACGTTATAAGCTGTTCCTACCGCAAGGATCGTTTAGATGCGTTGGAGGCTAATTTTAAGCGCATGGGAGTTGCTGACTTTTCACAAGTCAGGATTTTTAAGGCAATCGACGGGAATAAGGTAGGCTCACCTCCTTATTGGAAATGGGGTAGGGGTGCTTGGGGCTGTTATCAGTCCCATTGCGGAGTTATAACTGATATACTTAACTCAGAAGAGAGATGCCGAAGCGCGCTAATTTTAGAAGATGACGTGTGTTTTAACACTTCCTCTCTTGTAGAAGCCAATTATCTAATGAACCATATACCTCCTGATTGGGATCAAGTTTACTTAGGGGGACAACATTGCAAAACACCGGAATTTACAGATGACCCATTGATACTGAAAGGCACTTCCATTCACAGGACTCACGCGTATGGACTAAACGAAAAAGTATTCAAGAAGTTTTATGCTCATTTAAGTAACGCTCCTGAGTTTATACAAGAGAAGGAAACCCACGTTGACCGTCACCTAGAAGCCGCACACCAAGAAAAGAAATGGAATGTATATTGTCCTCTTAAATGGGTAGCAGGACAGGCATCAGGTGAAAGCGATATTGCCCATATCACTACGTCTGACGGGGTCTGTAGTAAGAAGATAGATTCTATTAGAAAATATTGGTATATAACCGATTCAAAGGCGGGGATGCATGTGAATAAGGCTGATTCTTACTTTATGGGAGACAAAGCCCCTATAGTTACTCCCTTGTAAAAACGCCCAAAACCCCTATATTAACGAGTCATGCCGAAAGGACAAGTAGGAACTATTAAGAGTAAATTCAGCCAGTATCTGGATGCGGGAGCCGCTACCGATGCTGATTGGTATATTGCTCTTAATGAGGTCATGCCCCGTATATACCATATGGGCTTTTGGCGGGATATGATGACCACGCTTGAGGAACAGGATGTCAGTAAGGGCTTATATATACTACCTGAAGACAACGCCACAACAGGGGTAGGTTATGATAGTATTCTACACGCTATCTTAGATGATAGCCCAACGGATTTATTTTCCATTTGGCATGATTACCGGATTTTTGGTGAGCCTCACACAACTGCTGCGGCTGACGTTACTTCACTATCAGTAGGCGTGTATGATGATGGTTATACCTCCTTTGATGCTTACACAAGCCCTGAGTCTAATGGAGGCAAGGGAGCCGCCATTGATCCCGCACGAAGGAGGTATAGGATAGCCCCCGTCGATTCTACCACAAAAGCCACGTTTCTAATGAAGAGGAAATGGGTAGATGTATCTAGTAATAGCCACTACGTATTCCTTCCTAATGACCCCTCAGTCATTAAACACGCCCTTTTAGGCAAGCTCGCTGAAGACAACGCCGATGTCCAAAGGGCTGAATACCACTGGCAGACTTGCCAGAAACTTTTAGACGCTGACCTTGATTCTTACAGGGGTGGTGCAAGACCAAGACCTAATATCGCCCCGAGCGGACCGGGAGGCACAATATTAGGGATGTATTAATTTCAAATAAACAAACAATAATTAGCTATGGCTACAAACAACATTGAAAAACAATCCTTCGGTCAGGCCGGAGCTTTATTAATAACAAGCAACAGCCACACCTTTGCGCGGGAGTTCTGTGCTATAACCTTTTTAGAGGATACTACGTTTGATGCTGATGGGTTAGTCTGGCCAGAGCTTAATATAAAAGCAAATGGAACCGCTGAAGATAATATTACAGCTATCGGGACGGGTATTACCTTTCCCGCAGGACTAACTATTTATGGTCAGTTTACGTCTATAGCCTTAAATAGTGGTAAGGTTCTAGCTTACCTCGCCGCCTAAAGAACAATGGCTCCCCGTTTAGGATTAGGGAACAGTGTAACGGCTAACCCTGTTATTGACAGCTTCGATAACACTTACAGTGTTGACTTCGATGGTTCAAATGACTACATGGATGCTGGAACAGGCATTGGTGACACATTAGGAGACAACTATACCGGAAGCCTATCTGTTTCGTTTTGGTTCAAAGCAGACAACACTGCGAGGACGTATGACGGGATGTTTGACATCGGCCCCTTCAATGGCAATGGGGGTAAGTTTTGGGTGCAAATGCACAGTAACAAACTAAGATTCTGGTTGGATGAGTTTAACTGGATGCGAACTGTAGCGTTCACGGACTCCTCGTCATGGCATCATTTAGTTGCGATCTATGCGGCAGGTAGTGCGACAAATAGTAAAATGTATCTAGATGGTTCCTCTGTTGGGACTATCAGTTCAAGCTACAACACGTTCCCATCTAGCTCTGACATGGATTTTGCTGGACTAAAAACAATCCTCGCTGGATACTACTCAACTTCATACACTTGGGCTGGGCTTATTGATGAATTAGCTATCTTTAATTCCGAATTATCAGCATCCCAAGTGACTTCTATTTATAATAGCGGCAAACCCAAATCACTTACCAGTTTAAGTCCTCTCGGCTGGTGGAGGCTGGGGGATAACGATGGTGGGACGGGGACAACTATTACTGATCAAGGTTCCGGTGGTAATGATGGAACTCTTGTAAATGGGCCAGCCTTTTCAACTTCAGTCCCTTAATATTATGCCACGGAAATATGTAGTTATTGACTCTTCCGATGTATCACAAGTGGATTTCAGCAAAGTCCTTGAAACATCAGAAGACACACTTCGGTGGTCAGTTGATGGTTCACAAACCTTTGTTAAATTTGAAGGTGCAATACCCGATTTTTTGGTAGGTAAAACGCAATTAACTTATGGGGAGATGCTCAATCTTCTTGAATCTCCTACTTGGGTGGAATCACCAAACCCTTTTGAGTAATGAACACCGGAGAGATAATCACTAAAGGAACGACAGGCATCGCTGGCTCAGTTTTGGCGGTTCTCTCACCTTATCAAGAGCATATGGAGTGGGCAATACAGGTCTTAGGAGGTCTTTTAGGAATTGCAGTGGCCGTTGTTTCGCTGTATCATCTACTTAAGAACAAGAATAAGAAATGAGTAAAGAAGCTATTTTAGGAATCGTCCGTCACATCCTCACCTTCGGGGGAGGCTTTATGACTCAGGCCGGAATCGCATCCGATGATCAGATCACAACTGGTGTATCAGCCATCGTGACCCTCGTCGGTTTAGTCTGGTCAGTGCTTAATAAGAAGAAGTGACTTTCTTCCGGCTTTTAACCGCCGCTTTAGAGGCTTACATCGCTTACGCGAAGTGGCGTCAAAGAACTTATGTCTATGAACTGGAAGATGAAATTGATACTCTTGCTGCCGATGGTAGCCCTGCTGCAAAGCTGCGCATCGAAAGGCTCTCGCAACGCCTTAAACGAGAGCGCACTCCATGACCCCCCAACCGTGACCTTGATTGAGGGACGGGAGTATCAGTTTGTAGAAGGTAAGCTAGTGGGGCGAAAGAACCACAAATGGCATTCCGACTACTCTTATAGACGCGCCGTAATTATAGGGGGTGGGGGTAAGTAATGTCTGAATTCTTCCCAACACCCGTTGATGTCCTTAAGCGTTATGACAAACGTAAAGATCGTTTTGGTAAACCGATTATAGACCCATTAAAGGATGCGGTGCCTTTATCAATCAATTATCACAACGTCCCTCCTAGAAGTAGTTTGATACCAAGGGAGGACTTAGAACGGTTTTATGGTAAAAAAGGGCTGAAAGAAGAGGTTGCCAAGGCAAGAAAAGCTACCAAAAAATATGTAGATAAGATATGGCCGGTGGACAAGGATGCAATTAAACGTCAAGGCTACTCAGATTGGCAGGCGAGACGCAAAAAGCATGAAGGGTGGCGTAAAGAATATTATTCTGAAGACCCTTTAAAAAGACTAGACCATATCGTTGAGGTTAGGCGCGATCCTGAAACTGGTAAATGGTTAAAGGAGCGCGGACTAGCGGGGTTTTTCCAGCCCAAGCACAAAGGCGGGCCTTATATAGCGATGAAGAGCGAGGCAAGTAAAGACCCCGCTAAGGACGTAGCCACTAAAGAACATGAAGCTAGGCATTACCTATACGAGAGAAAATACCCTATAGGGCATAGAGGCACTTCTTTTAACTGGCTGAACCCAACGTATACGGTGGGAGGACGCCCAAAAGTTTCAAAGGTCAGTTTTTTCCCTACTGAGAATGAACCAAAAGCAAGCGCGGAATACCCACTTAAAGACTCTCAGGAGTATTGGGATGCTGTATCGCAATTACAAAGTAGATGGTATGCTTTCACGAAAGCCAACCCAAAGAGTTTTCCTGAAGGGCCGCGTAGGATGACGGCAGATGACTTTAGGAGGTTCGCAGACCCCAAAGGAGGGTTCCCCAAGGACGATAAGGGAGGAGTTGGTCATTTCAAAAGTCTCGGTCCCACTGACTATAACCTAAAGGATGTGCGGGGGTTGATAGACGCACTAAGAATATATAACAAAGAAAACCCAGAACGGGCTAAAAAACTAATAGACGGGACTATAGAAATAATGGATCAATTTGTTGATACAGGAAAGCCCCGATATTTCCCCGAACAACGAATGGCCTAAATGATACTACGTTTCATCAACACCTTAATCATCCTGCTGATAATAATATTGGCAGTAGCAGCCTTGTTCATTGTCCCATTAACCGCGATATTCTTTGGAGTTGGTCCGGCCTAAATAATGCCTGAATCATTTACAGAAAGAGTTGACGCGCGGTTGGCCTTCGATCCAGAAGGGAGTGGGTATGATGAGTTCACAGCGGCGCAGCTTAGGAAGGAAATGCCATTGACCTTGCCTGAGCCATCAAAGCCACCTGTCAAAACACCCATCTATGGTAAATCAGTTCCTCAGTTTGAGGTAAGGTCCGGGGGTGCTTTTGATGCGTGGGTGTGGCATCCCGAAGAAAATAAGTGGAAAATACACGGAAGCAGTAGGCATCCGAGAACAGGTATGCTGCTCAAGGGCCGGAAACACCCTACTTGGGACAAGCTGGTAGAGGGAGAAGAAGCCGCAGGGAATGTTATCCGGCGGGGGGATGATGGTAGATATTATTCCTTTCCTAAGAAAACAGCCATGGCTCCTCACCCATCACGCGCCGAAGTTATCATACGGAATAAATATAAATGATAGCAATCTGCGTAGGCCATAGCCGACAAGGGGTTAGTGGAGCCTCCGCAGTCGATGGCACTACTGAATGGGATTATAATTGCGATTTAGCCGAGAGGATAGCTTCTAAGTTAAGGCAGGAAGTAAGGGTTTATAATACGTATGGGGGCAAAAGTTATGCGAACTCCATGCGCTGGCTATCCCGAAAACTGCAAACTGATAACGCACAGTTTGCAATAGAGCTTCATTTTAACGCAGCTAAGCCGTCAGAAACAGGGCATGAATGGGGTTATTGGCATAATAGCGAAAAAGGAAGGCTTCTAGCGCGCTCTCTACGGGATTCTATGGAGGATTCTTTCCCTATGCACACAAGCAGGGGCATTAAATTACATAAAAAAGGCAGTAAAGGAGCCGCTTTTCTACGGCACACGCATTGCCCAGCCGTAATTGCCCAACCCTTTTTTGGGACATCTAACGAAGATTGGGAGTTAGCTACTAAGCATAAAGATGGGCTGGCGATGACTATAACAGGAGGTATATTACTCTATAACGAATTAGCCAGTAGATGGTGAGTCCCTATGAATTTCCCAAAAACAGTCAAAATAGCTGGACGCAGAATACGTTTAGTTATAAAACCGTTTAGGGGAGAAGATAGGGATACATTCGGGGAATACTTCCACGATGATAAAACCATACAGATTAATACGGGTCTTTCTGATGAAGTAGCTTTAACCACGCTCAGGCACGAAATGATGGAAGCCAGCCTGTTTATATCTGGACTAGCTTGGTCAGAGAGGTATGAGCAAGAACCCATCGTCCGTTGTATGGAGGAGATTTTTTTTCCGGCATGGGAGGCATTCTTAAAAAGGATACAACGTGAGTTATGAAGAAATTACTAATCGCCTTACTTCTATCCTGCGGCATTGCTAACGCGCAAAGCCCGCCCACCCCGCAGTTAACTACGTTCTATGATCACGATGAAGAAGTATTTGGTATGTGGTGGGTCAGTGCTGGTTCTCAGTATGACTACATACTTGAGGTAAACGAATTTGATGGGAGCGGATGGTTCACAGTTGCGACTTGGGTCACCCCAGCAAAGAACTCCGTCATGTCAGGATACACGTATATCCAATGGGGTAACGAAGCCATCGCTCGTGTCAGGGTTAGGAGAACTGAGCCTGTTCCGACTCCAAGAGAACTGATAAACTGGAAAGTTTTAAAACCATTTAGATTTTAATTACATAGACATGCCTCAGCCAGCAGAAAAAACCGATAGGTTTCAACCCCCATCACTAGGTAAGTTGCCTCAATAACCCAAAGACATGAGCCGCGCACGAAGAAACAAAAGGCGGTTCAAATACGAGAAAGGTATAGCCGTATACTCAACTACAAGCGATGATGTCGCTTTAGCCCATACTAGGTCATGTCAGTTAGGAGTCCCAAGAGGCTCATACATGTATGGCATGGGCAGGATGACGGGGTTTTTAGGAGAAATAGCCGTCAACGCCTACTTGCCCAGAAGCCGTTATGTAGGCGATAACGAATTTACGCACGATATTGTATACAAAAAAAGACGTGTTGAGGTAAAAAGTAAGACCTGCGGGGGGTGCCCGGAACCTGAATATAGCGCGTTTGTTAATGGAAAAGAGCATATGGCTCCTGACAACGACGTTTATTTCTTCACCCGTGTTAGAAGGGATATGCAACGCGTTTATATCTGCGGTTGGCTCCCTACATCAAAACTATTTAAAGAAGCCAAATTCGTCCACAAAGGACATACAGATGATAAAGGATACACGTTCAAGGCATCAGGATACCATATAGAGATAGGTAAACTAAACGCTCCTAAAACATTTAAATAAATTACGTAGGAGTATTAATGAATACAGGAGCGTGCTCCCCCATATAGGAAGCCCCACGCTCTACGTTGTAATAGAAATATTCTTCAGCTTCCGCTTTAGACATGCTTTTAGCTAATTCTGATATACACAGCTCAACACTGTAAACCGCACGTGCTGGTTCAAACATTACACCTATGAAAGCTCTATCTAAATCATCGGCTATTAATATTTCGTCTACATGCTCTGGAGCCATTAGCTCTATGAATTCATCTACTTCGTCTCTGGTCATGGTGTGTTTATTTTAGTGGGTGTTTTTCCTTTGCTAATATCATATTTTTCGTCCAAAGCTATTTCCCAAATCTTACCGCCTCCGTGCCCTACTGATTTTATAGGACGTAGCTTTTTGTTATTTTGCGCGGACTCTTCCATTATTTGCATGCCCCTACGCATGAATTCTAGACTACTGCTCATACCTACAGCACGTCCCCCATTAAATTCATGTATAGCCACTTGAAATTCTGTAAGAGTGCCCCACCATATTTTTTCGGTTGTATACATACGTGAGCGTTTAACAAAAAATTCAACAAGCTCTGCTATAGACGACCTACTTGAATTATCATAAGCGGCAGATGCTATAGATTGATCTATATAACTTACCACGCCGAACCTAGATAACCCTTTTACCTTCTTAGGCACATCCCACTCAAGTAGCCACTTAGCAAAGTAAGGTAGTTCCTCCCTTATTGATGCCTCCACAACGGCGTTAGCGGGAAATTTATTAGTGGCTTTATCGCAAATACGTAAAGCCATTAACTTGTCTCTATTAGAACTATCCAGAGCTGGTATAACACTCAGGCTGTTTGCGTCCATATTCACGCTGAAGATCACCCGACCAGCCCATGGTATGGCTATGGCATCTACGTATTTAGCATGATAATCAATACGTGGATTTGCCACGGTTCTCTTAATGAGTTCTGTAGCTTTCCTTTGGTCTTGGAAGGAAGCGGCACTGGTTGTATCATCAATTACCCATGCCGCTTTACCAGCTAAGTCTTTGTTAAAATTACTTTGACCACTCAGGTAGTCAGAAGCATCTGCAAATCCTCCTACCATTCCAGATATTATGCGATTAGAGAGTAATGACTTCCCCTTACCCACGCCTCCTACCAATAGCAGAGCCTGTCCCTGCATGGGTTCTTTGTTGAGCACGGATATCAGGAAACGCTTCATCCACGCGAAGAAGTATTCAATTGTATCAGGCTTACCCGTAGCGTTAGAGAATAACTGATGTAAGAACTTATGGATAAAAGGCCAGTTAGCAGGATCACCATTATCTGCCGGTTCCACTGGTTTTATATTGCCGTTATTAAGTATGCGCTGGCTATTATATTCAACTACACGGTCATCGCTAAAAATAACAGGAGCTATCTCATCTATCCTGTTTTCGTTACTTATAGCTAATATTGCGTTTTCAACTTCAGATAGGTTCTGCCCCTTCTTAGCTCGGGGGGAAAAACCCGCTTTACGTAGCTCCAGTATAACTTGATCCTTCGGCGTAGCATGGGCTTTCCCATAGATCAGTTTGTAAAACATTTTCCCATTGAACCAATACTCATCCAGAATCCCTCCCATTTTTTGAGCTTCGTATTGTTTCACAAAGGCAGAGCCCAAAATCTCACGCCATGTCATAAAACCTTTCCCCGCACGGTCGCTATAACAAACTATGCCGTCCTCAACAATCTGACATCCATCCCTATCAATTCCGTCGTTAATCCAGAACAACGGGCCTCTTGCACCAACTTCAAATGTATTAGTCCATCTATTAGGAAATTTCCTTTCTACTTCTTCCGCGACAACGTCTATAGGAATCGAAACCTCTGAAGTTTGCGGGGGCTTATCCATAGATGCCTTTAACAAAGCCGTCTGGTAAAAAGACTTTGGTAGTGGGTCACCTATCTTCACCCAATTAGTCCCTAGCTCGAAATACTGAGTGGCTTTTAATGAAGAAGAATCAAAACCCGGTAATATACGTTCTAGGCTAAGCTGCACAGACATCTGCTTCATAAAAGCAGGGAACATCTCAGGACTTATAGGCATCTTAGACTCGAAAGGAAAAACTAGCCTGACGTATCCAGAGTAAGTCTCACTACGCCACATAGGCATGTGCTGCTTACACTGTGCCTTTAGTAGTTTATCTATAACAGCCCAATCCGTAGGCGCGTCATAATCTACAACTATACCTCCTATAGCGTTGGGAGGGTTATCTCCTGTTACACGTGCAGACGGGCTATTCCCTTCCACCATTGTATAAAAACAATGGTCAGTATTAGGGTCTGCACACCAATCCCTGAATTGCGATTTAGATTTAAATTGAGGTCTTGTCTTATTAAGTTTTGATAAGTCGGAGGTCTTGTAGAGTTTGACTTGTTCACGTAGGTTTTTTAAGTATCTATATTGCATTATTTTTCATACCTTTCTAAAATTTTACCCTCAGCATCAAGCGGGATGTCGGGTATCCAAGCAGGGGGAGTCCGCATGGTGTCGATTACTTTGGCGAGGATTTCTTCCGCGTCTTCTTTTTTTGCTTCTATGACAACTTCGTCATGCACGTGCATAATGATATCCATACCAGCCGCTTCCAAACGGAGCATAATATCGACAAAAATATCCCTAGCTAACGCGGATGCAGCATTCTCAGCTAACAAACCGCCCCATAGATGCATACGCATCTTCTTAGAGCCCTTTACAACAGAGTCGGAAAAAAAGGATATTCTACCATCTCCTATCTTAGATTTAACTGCCCCATAGTTTAATACCCTTCCTGACGGAAGATTTATTACGTAATCCTCAAAATTATCGTGGGCAGGGCGTAGACCTCTATATAACAAGTTCCAGTATTTAACAACCAACTGCATCTGAGTTTGATATAACGTAACGGCGTCTTTGGCTTCTTGAAAATCCATGCCCGACATAGATGCAAAGCGCGTAGGGGATGCTCCATACCCACACCCTAGAACCATGGTTTTTACCTTATGGCGCAATGCAGAATCCTCGTCCTTCAATACGCCTTTAGAAGAATCCCAAAGACCAAACCTAACTGCGAACGCTTCGTAGATATCATCACTTCTCCTAATTTCATCAAGTGTTACTTCATCTTGTGATAACCAACATAATGTCCTCACCTCTATCTGCGAAAGATCAACCACTATGAGTCGTTTATCAGGTTTGGGAGCTATCAGGCTACGTAAGTTTGTCCCAAACAAATCTCCTCTAGGTAAGTTTTGTAAGTTTAAGTTTCCTCCAGAACCACTAAACCTTCCTGTATGAGCACCAAAATACATTATCCCCCCGTAATACCTATCATCGGATAGTGTTGCGAAATCGAATGACTCCAGTTTCCTTTTTAACGCATTAATACGTCTGTAATTACGGACTGAATGAACCCATTGATATTTAGTTCCATTTATCCTAATCCATTCGTTAGCATCCTCATCAGTCATAGCTAGGCTTGCAGGAGGCTCTAAACCCATTTTCCGGCATTCATCGTTAAAGGCCGTGCGCGACAGAATGGGCGCGTCGTTTATCCAAGGTATGGTATTCTCTACCTTAAATAGCTCTTCCGTAATACTGTCCTTTTGCTTCTTTAATTCCTTAACATCTATGGGCAAACCACGTTGCACTATTTTACGATTCATGCGGCTTACCTGCTTTTCATGCTCAGGCCATTTTGGAGCTAATTTCTTCCATAAATCTAGGCAATATACGGAATCCTTTAGCGCGTATTCCATCACTTCCTTTTGGAAGTCTTCCGTCATATTATCCCACCGCTTCCCACTCATGTTATCTCGGGTGGATTTATCCATCTGGACGCCTAGCACATCTTCTGCTGCTTTTTTGAGAGCCCTTGGATAACCGCAGTAAGCTGACAGGTCAGCAGTGCAGTGCCATTCAGCGTAATCCACATGAGCCCACCACCCCTTTTCTACACCAAATAAATATAAAGTTTCATCAAACGATGCGTTATGAGATAACACTCGTTGTCCTTTAAGTTTAGACCACTCAAAGTCTTTCGGATGTCCTACAAATGAGGTTCCTTCATCGCCTACCACAGATACCATGTAGGCATCAAATTCAGGGTGGCTAAAATATCCAAGAGGACCAAGTGTCCTTATACTACATGATTTATCGTAGTATGTCTCATAATCGAGAGCGTAAGTGTCCATGCCTTTTTATGTAATATGCCTTTAGGGTAAGAACCCCCGGCAGCTTGAAAGGCATTAAAAGCTGCCGGGGGTATGTAGCAGGAGTCCCTACACAAGCCTGCTAAGTTTATGAGGTCTTATCCCCTAAATCTAACTCCAATTGCTCCTCTTCGGGAGGAAGCTCCACCTTGTTAAGTGCGTTTATCAAATGAGATAAGCGTTCTTTCTGGGCTTCTGCTAATGCAATTTGTTCAGTTAGTTCTCCCTGAAATTTACTCATTTCAGCAATCTCTTTTTTTACTGCTTCAGATAAAGTCATATCAGGAAGTTAAGCGGCCAACGAATTCGATAACGTCATCGGATGGCTTCTCTTTTGTTATTGTTAACGACGGGGCATACCAACTATGTTTACCCTTGGTCAGCAGCTCAGCGGCAAATGTCCATTTGCGGTGACTGAACGGCGTTGACGGATTAAACGTGCTAAAGGTGGCAAGCCTTTTATAAGTCATACGATACGCATCCTTAGCGGCATTCAGTTTGCCAATGGCATACATAGAATCCTCAATAGGCACCGTATAAGCAGCCTCGTTATCATCGCCCTCTGGTTGAGGGATTAATAGAATGATATCAGCGAATTCAATAGTCCCCCATTCGGAGTTCTTTTCGATTGCTTCTTTCTGAGCCTCATTCTCTGCAATTCGTGGTAGCTCATCTGAACCGTAAGGGATATTCTCCCTCCAGCGTTTTAGAGCTGTCACCACTATTACTTCTCTTGTGTCCTCTGGTTCCATAAGGATATGGGTTTTATCAAGGACGATAGAACCGACAGGCCCATCAATTGAACTGGTCTTTTGGACGATATTCAATCTAGGGATGTCGATGTCGCTGGGAGTTATTGTTAATTGCTGAGCCCCAGCCAGCTCATTTTTCTTTACTTCAACTACTTCTTGCTTCGGCATAATGCTTTTACTTTTTATTGTTTCCTGTTTCTTGTTTAATTATGAGAGCGTATACCGCGTCTCGGAGACATCGATAATAGACGCATCTTCGACTGCGTCAAGAAAATCTTTGGTCTTTTGTAATTTCTCCCCTTCTTCCGCTGTTTGCCCCGCAAGTCCAGCTAATTTCTTAAGTGGGATGCTCGCTAAATCCAACATATCTTCTTGGGTAACTCCAAACTCCTCGGCTATATCTAGCAGTTTATTATTGTCCGTGCACTTACGAGTAGCTCCCATGGAACGTAGTCGGAGGGACGGGAACTCCATACCATCCTTAGCTTGCGCGACAGCCTGAGCTTTCACCCTTGAAGCCCAATTCGTAACTACCTTTGCAACTAGCCAAAGCTGCTCAATCACTTCGGGGTCTTTAGGATTATTTATATCAATGTCTTTTGGTATCGTTTCTGATACGCGAGTGGCTACTTCAATAGCTAGACCGCCCAAAGCTGGGCAATGTCCTTCGTGACGACAGAACCGACAGTTTACCGTCGGGTTTAAGTCATCCATATCAGGCTGACCACCTTCCCACTGCGGTCTGATCACTTCACCTCTACTAATAACGTCCGATAACTCTTTAACTAGCGACGGAACATCATCGCGTGTGAATACATCACTTAATACTTGATCCCTGACAGGGATATAGAATACGAATATAATTTCTTCAATTTCAGGGTATTTTTGAAACGCGCCTAAAGCATATGCTTTCGCCTGCCAGTTTTCTTTTGGGGTGTCGATAACAGATATGCCAGTTTTATAATCCCCCATAACAGCTCGCTTACCTGCTATAGTAAGTCGGTCACACGTCCCCCATGTAGCGACTCCGTCTAATTCTACATCTACTTGAACTTCGTTAAGTTCTACTGCGTCTTCTAAGGCTTCCTTATCCAACACGCTTGATAGAAAGGCTTCTTCATCCTTTACAATCTGCCAGTAAATTTCAAGTTCTTCCTCGTCATGCAAGGCACTAGGGTCAAGCTCTTCCAACGCTTCATGGATACGGGTTCCTTTTTCGGCTGCTGCGCTTGTCCCGTCCCTGCCTTGGTAACCGGCACAACCGGCTACGTATTTAAGAGAGGAGGGTGAAAATTCCGCATGGTCGCGGTTTGCGTGGTCTGGTTTATTATCCGTGCTCATTTTTAAGTCTTTCTCTTTCTGCTTCTTTGTATTCATCGGAGCCCCATTCATAAAACTTAAACTTTTCCGGTTTTTCAGAGTTATGTCTTTCTTCATAGCTATGCGCAAATACTAGCTTGCCTTCATCGTCATATTTTAAATCATACTTACCATAGTAACTTTCACTATAACAATCATCCCAAGGTTTAACTGTTTTGCCTGCGTATTGTTTAAAGAATTCTACGTCGTCGTCATCTAAGTTAAACCACTCCCCCCGTATCCTTTTTTCTTTGAAGTGGTCGTGTAGGTATTTTTCATCTTCACAGCAACCAACAAAACACAGTAGTAACTCTATTGTGGGCTTCTCTGCCTGTAATGTCCTTTCCCTATATCTAGGTTTTTTTGATCTACCAATCTTGTAAAAGTTATTGGTAGTATCTTGCATAAGATATACCTGTGTTTCTTTAAACTCAGCCATGGAGCATATGTAGGTTAGCCATTTTCCGGTTAATGGCTTTTATTATGTTTTCCTCTACGCTACCGGAAGCAACTAGAATTTTTTGTAGTGCATGGGATTTTGCACCATTACGATGAATCCTACCCAATGCCTGTGCGTGGTCTTTGGCTGAGAACGTAGGAGATATAAGACTAACACGCGCATGGTTACCGTTTATGTCGTGCAGGGAGAGTCCTGTCCCTCCAGCTTTTATGTTAACCACTACGGCTCTAACCTCGTCGTTTTGAAAAGCGTCAACAACACTTTGTCTTTCGTCTGTTGTCTGCGACCCGTCTATTCTAGGGCATTTTAACTTCTTACATAGCGCGTCTACCGTGTCCTTAAAGTTAACGAATATAACAACTGATTTGTTCTGCGACAAAAGGTCAGAAGCCATGTCAGCTATGTCATGGGTCTTGAATGATTCCGCTAGTTGCCGTGCTTTTAAAATATTAACTAGCACGTGCTCGCTATTTGTAACTACCCCATCCTCTATATAATCCTCGACAATAGATGGTGTTATGCCTAGATCATCATAGGCTTTTAGTATCTTCGAAGATTCTTTGAATTCTATAGGCTCTATGAATACCCTGTTATTCTTAAACGAATCGGGAAATTGCTCTACAGTCAATTTCTGCGCACGCGCCCGATTAACAAACCGGCCTTTAGATGATATCTTATCTTTATATAAATGATCATGTAACTCAGTTAATCTCTTTCTACTTAAAAGCCTCCACTTACCCCACTCATCTTGTGAACAGCCAAACTGCTTCATCCACGTAAACCAATTTACCTTATCCCTAATTATTTGGCGGTTTTGCCCATGAAGCCCCAACATATAACCCAACGCCCTCATCTCTGTTGGGTCTTCCGCAGCGGTAGCTGACATGGCGTGTATACGATAGCCTTGATAGTTATGGGCGTGGTTAACTAAGCTAATTAGTAATTCAGCATTTATAGTCCACGGTCCTTTACATTTATGCACTTCGTCAACAAGGACGAGTGTCCCTTTAGGCAACCCCCAGCGGAATATTTTCTTTCCCTTTTTGGTTAAGTATGGAGTCTTGCCTGTCCTTATCTTTTCGTAGTTCATTACGAACAACGGCTCGACGCCCATCTCGTCCAGTTCCCGTTCCCATGAGGGTATAACCGCTTTAGGGCATATTACCGCAACAGGCGATGCAAGCTGCCTCTTTAACTCCTTAGCAATATGAGCCGCTACGACGGTTTTACCGGTGCCTACATCACTTGAATCTAGCGTGTGCCGCCCGTCTAATAAATGGTGTAGGAATCGTTTAGCCGCAGCGGCCTGAGTAGGGAACAGGGTTTTCATGCAGCAAAGGCTTACATGGAAAATAACTGAATGTCCAGAAAAATATTGAACTACAACCTTTTACGCAAGTAGTGGGCAATCAAATACGCATCAATCATCCCATCGTGGGGCTTAGAAGCCCGCTTACTTTTTTGCCAACACTCGTCAGGAGCTAAGGTGTTGGCTACGGCAAGAGCTACCTCTTTTGTCTTTCCTTTTGGAACCATGCCCAGCATCTCTTTTTGCCATTTATGCACGCTTACGCAGTTTATTTCCCATTGACGGCATTCGGCCATGCCTAGAATTTTTCCAAATGATATAGCCATTGATCGTATGGCTTGCGATGATCGCGCATGGCGTAAAGGCTCTTCAATAGCTACGGTGAATGGGGTGTTAAGTCCCATTATCCAATCGTAAATTTTACGAGAATCGACTTCTCGCTTACCTAGCCTATGAAAAGTAGGCATTACTGTTTTATCAATAACTGAACCGGTGTGTTTAGATATAGCCACAAGACCTCCATCAAGGCCGTTATCGATACCAACTATCATTAGTCGCTTAATACAGGAGTGTATAGATAGTCTATGGCCTTTCTTTTAATCAACAACCCCTCACCCGTATAAGGGAGAAATATATCAATATTCTTACCCAGCATTTGTAAAAAGAATACTTCCTTAGCTCGTTGTGGCTTTACAAGGTAAAACTCTCCTTTACAGCGCATGCTTACGAACCGGAAATCCCTTGGTGGCAAATCCTCCCTTATTAGCACTAACGGGTCTATTACCAACAGCCTGTCAGGAAATAGATGGGATTTCTTCATCGTCAAGAAATGAGGGTGTTGCATCCCCATAGTCATTTTGAAGATATTCATATTCATAACGCTCGCGTGCTTCTCTAGGAGTTAGCTTATATTCTGTCTCCAAAATTTTAAGCGTTATTTTTTTAGAGTAACACGCAACGGGTGCTTTACCAAACGTCTCTACGTTCCCTATGTATGCGTCATTAAGGCCCGAATAGAGTAGGATACAATGTTCAGCATTTTCGGTAGTCTCAGGAGTGCTCATTATTCAGAGTCTAGTTCCTCAACGTCGATAACTTTATCAGGGTTTACTTTTATAGAGCCTTTACCCCTATCAGCTTTCGCGTTATTGAGTATTGATATGTCTATCTGAACCTTCCCAGTCCCGCCACCGGTCTTAGCATTTAGACCGAGGTTTCGTCGTATTAGTTGATCCAGTTCAGATAGTTCACGGACGGTTTTAGGTCCGCGAAGATTTTTCATAGCATCGCGTAGCAGCTTTATTCCCGCCGCTGCGATATAACTTTGGTATTTCTCTGCCGGTGAGGATTGGGACTCCGCTATCTCCATCATGGATTTATCCTCCGCTAAGCGTGCATCGTGTTTAGCCAGCTTGACAGCATCATCAGTTGTCTCTTTCAGATTTTTGTCAACAGCCGTCCCCAACGGATCAGGGTCTTTTGGTTTAGGATTAGATTCTGCGTGAGAGTTTGTCTTTGGAGCTACTCCCATTTCCCTTAGCCATCTACGTAACGTAGCGGGGTGAATATCCAACTCCTTGCAGATATTCACCAACTTGTAATCCTTATTATACATGTCGAGAGCCCGTTTAATGAGTTCCGACTTTTTGGCTTTTTTGGCTTTTTTACTCAAAGCATTTAATATATACTATTTAAATTGCTATAGTTCAAGTTGGATGGGATCAAAATTACACGTTTACGAACCGCGCATAGACCCCACAACAAAGAAGATGGATGTAGGTGGTTTATTTATACCGCCCACTAATACGTTAACGGCTCTGTTGTATGGCTTCGCTAATCACGAACTGCCTAAAGCCAGAGAGTATTATTTCTGGAGGTTGTGTGATGAGTTATGGAATCATCCTGACTTACCTGAACCTTTAATGGTTAAACACCCTTGGGCAGTCGATATGATACGGGCTGTGATAAGGAATAAATACGTAGCTATTGGAGGCGCAGCCAACAGCGGTAAGTCCCATACTATGGCCGCATGGGGAATCCTGAATTGGTTAGCCCAGCCCCGCGATACCCTGATCCTTTTAACCTCAACCACGTTACGTGAAGCACGGAAA
>MDSZ01143809.1_pt1 | contig 18552 bp, 16 predicted proteins | sample 811201 | NCBI WGS metagenome assembly MDSZ01 (sample SAMN05326647, study PRJNA326480) | marine metagenome | isolation source: seawater | place: Indian Ocean: North | collected 2010
AAAATAAAAATCTACTTAATTCATTTCTAAGTAAAATTCATAAATTTAGAAAAACAAATTTATCTTTACAAAGTCATTTCCTCTATATGAGTATTGAAGAATATTTTAAAAAATTAAGAAAACTATCTTCTTTTGATAATAATATAATTTTTAATAATGAATTTATGCAAAAAATTGATTATCAAAATTTTGACTGGAATGTACTTAATTTTGATATTAAAGATTTGGAAATTAAAAAGCGAATTTTTAATTTTGAAATTAATCATTATTTAAAAAATGTACTTTTAAGAGACTCGGACATAACAAGTATGTCAAATTCCATAGAGTTAAGACCTGTTTATTTACATTATAAATTAGTTGAGTGGGCAGCAAGAACTATTGATTATGTAAGTATTGATTATTCCGAAACTAAATTGCCAATTAGATTCTTATATAAAAAATATTTTACTAAAAATTATACAAAAAATAAAAAAGGATTTGAATTACCATTTTATAAGTGGATGTTAAATAATGTTATAAAAGAGGAAATAAATTTTTTTTTAGATGAAGATAAATTATTAAGTAAAGATTATAAGAAATTTCTTAAAAAAAGTGTTGGTAAAGAAGACAATCAAAAGGAAATTTTTAATTTCTATGTAATTAATAGCTGGATGAAAAAAAATAATATTAGATTATGATTTTTTTTATAGGTAATATTTACAAAAATGATTATATCAAAAGAAATAATCACTTAAGTGCAGCAGCTTCCTCCTGGTTAAATAATTTTTTTAAAAAAATAAATTATAAGATTAAGTTAGTAAGCTTTCTTCCAAAACGTCCTTTTCCATTTGGTGAACTTTATGTTCAAGAAAATAATTTCTCAAAAATCAGAGAAACAAAATACATAGACTACCTAAATTTACCTTTTGTAAAAGAAAAAATTATAAAAATAAAAATCCTAAAAGAAATTAATAGATGTAGAAGTAATCGCATTGTTATATTTACATATAATTTTCCAAAAATTGTATTTTCAGTTTTAGATCATATAAAAAATAAAAATATATTTTGGATATGCATATGCGCTGATTATAATATTAGAGATCAAAAAAAAATTTTTAAAAAATTAAAAAATTCTGGTTTAAACATTTTTTTATCAAAATTTTCTTTTGAATCTTATAAATATAAAAACAAAATATTTTTTAATGGTTTTCAGAAGGTTTTAGATAATAAAACAAAAGTTAAAAAGATTAGAAATTTCTTATACAGTGGTAGCCTAGATAATTGGACAGGAATAAATTATTTTTTAGACGATTTTGTAAAAATTAAGAATGATGATGTTAAACTTTTGATTACTTCAAATTCAAATAGTTTGTTAATAAAAAAATATTTGGCAGATAAAAGAATAAAGTTTTTAGGATTTTTAAACGATTTTGATTATCAAAAAATACTCAAAAAAACAGATTGTTATGTAAATTTGAGGAATACCAAAGATATGAATAATCTAAATAACTTCCCCTCAAAATTATTATATTATACACCTTACTGTAAACCTATAATTTCTACATCATTAAAAAATTTAGATCCGAAATTAAAAAAAATCTTAATCTCTGACAAAGACAATAATTATTACAAATTGTTGAAAAATTTAATTAATCTTGATCCAGTAAGTATTAGTAAGCTATCAAATAAAATTTCTAAATATAATAAAGAAAAAAAAAAAGAGGATCTTTTATTTTTAAAGAAGATTAAGCAATTAATAAAAGATGATAAATAAAATAAATCTATTTTTAGGAAATTTTTTAATTAATAAATTTGTACCAAATTATTTAATAAAAAGGATCAAATTTCTTAAATACAACAATCTTTTAATAGAAAATGATAATCTTGGAAGGCATATTTTTGGCTCAATTTTTTTTAGGTTTTATGAAAAGGCTGAAATATATTTTTTAAAAAAATATTTTAGACCAATAACAACGATTGATATTGGATCAGGATTAGGAATATTATCAGGAATATTAAAGAAAAAATATAAAAAAAATAATTTTTTATCTATTTTAGTGGAACCTAACAAAAAAAATATAAATTTCTCAAAAAAGTTATTTAAACAAAATAAAATAGATAAAAATACCAATTTTGCAAATTATGTTTTTATGTTTTCACCAAAAAAAAAAATACATTTTGATTTAAGAAATGTGCTGGATAGTAAAATAATAAAATCAAAAAAAAAAAATTCCAAAATCAAGATAATTAAATTTGATGATTTAAAAAAAAAATTTAAATTTAAAAATTTTCAAATCATTTTAGATATAGAGGGTGAAGAATTTAATTTAAATGAGAATTTTTTGAAAAACCTTAATTATTGTGAGAGAGCAATAATTGAAATCCATTCTAAGTCACAAAATAAACAAAAAAAACTAATAAATTTAATTCATAAATATTCAAAACTAAGGTTTAAAGAAAAAAAAAACTTTACTTTTTATTTTGAAAAATGAGAGAAAATATTATTTTCCTTTGGCATGAAATTCCAGCATATGCAGCCTATCAATTAAATTATATAATTAAAAAATCTCCTCACAACATTTATGTTATTACTAATAACATTATCAGTAAACAAATAAAAAAAATCTTAAAAAAAAATATATTTTCTCTTAAAAACATTAGTCAAAAAAAAAAAATTGATAAGATTATTTTAGATCGAAAGCCCAGAATAGTTTTTTCAAGTGGTTGGAGATATAAATATATTCAAAATTTTATACTGTATTTAAAAAGAATTAATGCAGATCTGAAGGTTATTTCGATGATTGATAATAATTTCAAAAATAATTTGAGACAAAAATTTGGAAAAATTTACTTTAAATTTTTTTTGAATAAAAATTTCGACTTTTTTTGGGTTCCTGGAAAATCATCAAGAAAATTATTAAATTATTATGGAGTTAAAAATAATCTCATATTTGAAAATTTATATAATATAAATCAAAATATTTTTAACAACAAAATTGAGCTACACAAAAGGAAAGATAACTTTATTTTCGTAGGTCAATGTATTGAGAGAAAAAATTTTAATATTTTAGTGAGTTCATTTATTAAACATTTTAAAGATCAAAAAAATGAATTGATTATTATAACTAATACTTCAAAAAAAAAATTAAAAAAAAAATATATTAATAATAAAAAAATAAAATTTAACTTTAATTTATCTTCCAAAAAAGTTTCACAAAAGTTAAATCAAAACAAATTTTTTATTTTACCTAGTAAAGTTGATCATTGGCCATTAGCTTTGTTAGAGGCAGTATCGACAGGGAATATTTGTATCGTTAGTAAAAATTTAGGTAATATTTATGAACTTGGTTCAAAAAATTTAACTGTTATAAAAAAAATAAATGAAAACTCTATCAAAAGAGCATTTAATCTTGTAAGAACTTATTCCAAGAAAAAATTATTTCAAATTAGTAAGATCAATAAAAAATCAAGCAGAAATTTTAATTTAAATAATTTTAATTTAACTTTTGAAAAAATTTTAAAAAATTGTGAATGATAAAATAAATCTTATTTTTGGTTCAAATATTAGTGGCAAAGGTGCACTAGTCTGGTCAACTATAATTATAAAAAAAATATTACACAATAGTAGCTCTAAAAAATTTTTTTTTGTTGTTTCCAAAAAACTTAGAAATAACTTGAAAATTCCAAAAAAGAAAAACATTTTTTTTAAAAATTTTATTACCCTCGTTTTTTTATTTTTAAGAAACTTTTTTAAAAATGAAAATAATTACAATATAATCTCACTTGGTGACTTTCCGTTACCAATATTTAAAAATCAAATTGTTTTTGTTAATCAAGCTAATTTGATTAAATATAAAGAATATCGATTTTCATCATCAAAAATCAATTTTTTTCTAAAAAGAATTTATTTTAAAATTTTTTCAAAAAACGTAAAAAAATTTATTGTTCAAAGCAATTTTATGAAATCTAAAATTTCCAAAAGTTATAATTTGGATATAAAAAAATTTTTTATTTATAAAGACCTAATAAAAGAACCAAATATTAATTTTAGATTATATAAAAAGAGAGATGTAATTAAATTATTGTATCCTGCTGATCATTATGAATATAAGAATCATCAATTACTTATTGATTTATTTGAAAATTTTAAAATTAAAAATATTGAAATATACTTAACTGCAACAAAAAAAGAGTTTCAAAAATTTGATGTTTCAAAAAATTTTAAGCGCATTGATTATTTTCAACATCATAAAGTCTTTAAAATTTATTCTAAGTTTGATGCTCTAATTTTTCCAAGTCTCATAGAGAGCCTTGGTCTTCCTATTTTAGAGGCAAAACTATTTAAAATGCCAATTATTTGTGCAAATCTTCCCTACGCCAAAGAATTGTTGAAAAAAAAAGGTTTTTTTTTTAATCCGCTGTCTTCTAAATCATTGTATAAAAGTTTGATGTCATATCTTCAGCACAAAAATAAAAAAAATCTGAACCATAAAATATTTTATTATTCAAAAAATAAAAAGCAAAACGCAGATATTTTTTTTAAAAAATTATCTATATGAATGTTTTAAACAAAAAATTAGATTTTTTTCATTTTATAACAGTATATACAATATTATTGTTTCCTGCCTTATTAGCTTCCGGATCTTTACTTGTAAATATTTTCCAAGTAGTAATTTGTTTTCATGGTATATATGTATTAGTAGAAAAAAAAGTAGATTTAAGGCCAATCTTTATGATCTTAATTTTTCTATTTATTTACTCTATTATCATAACAATTTTTTATAAGAATTTTTATTTTCTTAAAAATACTTTTGTTTTTTTAAAGATCATTCTTTTTATTTTGAGCTTTAATTTTCTTTTTAAGTACAGTTTTCTTACATTGGCAAAAGTTTTAAAGACATTTAATATAATTTTATTAGTTTTTTTGTTTGACACATATTTCCAATTCTTTTTTGAAAAAAATATTTTAGGATTTCCAATAGAACCAAATAATAAAGTTAGATTAACAAGTTTTTTTGAAGGAGAATATGTAATAGGGGGGTTCTTATTCCGTATGTTTTATCCCCTCGTTGTTTTTCAATTGATTTATTTCAAAAATGATAAAAAGAAATTTTTGTTTTTTCTTATTATATTCATATTACTCAATATAAGCATCTTTCTTAGTGGAGAGAGAGCACCATTGATTTTTATCACAGTATTTTTTTTACTTTCAATTATTTTTCTTAAATATTTGAGAAAAATTTTAATTTCAGTTTCTAGTTTAGTTTTACTGTTGATATTAGTAACTTTGAGTATAAATGAAAAACTAAAAGATAGATTTATATTCCAAACTTTTGAAAAAACTCTAAGACTATCGTCTAAATCTGATTTTAAAGACAATTTTCTAAACAACCATTATTCAGCCACCTTTATTGCTGGTTACGAGATATGGAAACAAAATAAATTTTTTGGCAATGGTCTCAGAGGCTACAGAATACATTCATGTGGTATGCATAGTAACAAATTAGTCAAAAAAATAGAAAAAATTTCAAATCACGGACATTTTATTTGTAATACCCATCCTCATAATTTTGTAATTGAGCTATTAGTTGATTTGGGAATAATCGGTTTGGTATTTTGGTTATTTTTTCTTTTTCTGATTATAAAAGAAATAAACAAGATGAAATCTAATAATATTAAGTTAGAAATTTTTTATGGAATAAACTTTTTAGTTATCTTCTGGCCTTTACTTACTCATGGTAGTATGTTTTCAAGCTGGAATTCAAGTTTTTTTCTATTTAGTATAGGGATTTTTTTTAGCAATCATAAATTATTTGGAGATAAGAGATTTTAAAATAAATATCAATAAACAATAACTAACACATATAAAGAATACTCCAAAAATTATATTAAAAGAAAAAATAGGAATTAATGTTACTGAAAAGGCTATTATTGCCATGTAGGCAATAAATGTTTTAAAATTACTCTTAAAATAATTTTTCAACAAATGATGTAAATGATTTCTGTCTGGTTTTAAAGGATTTGAGTTATTTAATATTCTAGTTATAAATAATCTTAGCATATCTAATCCTGGAATAGATAGAACTAAAAAAATCCTTTCTCCTGAAATTTCTGAAAATTCATTATCTAACTTTATTAAATAGTAAATCAAAATTGCAGATAATATATAATTTCCTGAGTCTCCTAGAAAAATTTTACCATTTAAATTAAGTGTAAGAAAAATTATCAAAAAAATAATTATTAATAAAACAATATTTAATAAATTGTTATTAATTGGGAATAAAATTAATATTGAAGAATAATATATTATAAAAGTACCAGCACAAATACCATTAAGTCCATCGATCATGTTCATTGCGTTAAATAAAAGCAAACAAGATAAGATTGTAAAAAAATAAGGAATAAAATTATTATTATTAAAATTTAGATTAACATTTCTTGACAAAGTATCAGAAAAAAAATCATAAATAACTAGAGAATTATCAAAAATTAAAAAAATTATAGTCGTTAATGATATTAAGAGTATCTTTATTTCTGATTTTAATTTTTTAAGATCATCAATTAAACCTATTAAACAAAAAATTAATATCCAAAAATAAAAATTGAGAAGATACAAAAGATTGTTCAATAATATATCTGCTGAAATTACTATAATTAAAAATAGTCCACCCAACATTGGAGTAGGATGTTTATGGAATTTTCTTATTTTATCTGGTTTGTCTATTAAATTTGTTTCAACAGCTATTTGTTTAGTAAAAATTAGCAATATAAATAAAATTATTAATGGATAAATAAATTGGTCCAAAAAAAAAGATACAAAATCAATTTGATTTAATAATTTTGTATCCATAAGAATTTAAGTCTATGATTATATTTTTCTCAATTTCTACATGATGACTACATAAAATAAAAGAGTAATAACAAGCACGTTCATCACTTGGAAAAATTAATGTTTTTTTAAAATCTTTATTAATCACTCTATAATCTTTAGGAATGTTTTCAACTTCTGAATATACTTTTGGCCAAGGAGCCAAAGAGTAATCTTCATAATCATTGTAAACTCTTAATATATTCTTTGAGATAAAAAAAGTACAACATAAGATAATTAAAAAATTTATTATTTTTTTATCAATAGTAAAATCGTGAGTATAAAAATATTTTATAAAAATACCAATGAAAAAAACAATTATAAAGACTGCGCCATATCTGAATATAGGATAATTTAAAAACCATATTAAAATTGACAAGAGATTTATAAAATTAATGCAATTTAGAATTTTAATAAATCTATTATCTTTTTTTAAAATTCTTTTTTTCTTCTTAAAAATAAAACACAAAAGAAATAAAATAAATAATGGAAAAAGTTTTTCTATAATTAATTTAGGGTTTTTTATACTCCAAATTTTAATCCAACTGAAACCTTCTATATAATTTTTATAATTCAACTTCTTTTTTGAAGGTTGATCAATCCAACCTTTAGACCATGCTTCTGACAAATTCGAAATTGCCTTAGCATGTCCATGTGTATTTTTTTTTGCCGTCCAGGGTAAACTTTCAAAACATGTCAGATTTACAGGATATATCAAACAGCCTGTATTAATTACATTTTTTGAAATCCAAAAGAAACTACAGAATATGCCAATCGAAAAAAGAAGAATTAACGATCTTAATTTAAATCTAAGTAAAAATATTATTACTAATGTAAGAAAGATTGCTGGTAACATTGTTAATTTTTGGAAGATTAAAATTAATATTAAAAAAAATAGAGCTATAAGATTATTTCCAATTTCTTTATTAAGAACGTAAGAGAGTAATTGGTAAACAATAAAGCAATACAGTAAAAATGCTGGTATGTCGTTTCCGTATTCTTCAAATCGATTAATTTTAATTAGGAAATATGTGGCTACAAAAAATGAAAATAAATTTAGTAATTCATTTTTTTTTGCATAACATTCTTTTAAAAAATATAAAAAAATTGATACGCAAGATATTATTAAAGGAATAACTAAATTACTTATTGTAAAGATTTGAGATGTATATGCAGAGGCATAACTTAAAATAGAGGTATGACCAAATCTAAATTGAATGTTAGTTAGACCAAAATTAATTTTATCTTCATTTAATACCGAGATGTAGGGTAAAGTATACCATGGCAAATCTTCTTGGAATTTTGCAAAAGAAATTAAAATTAGACTTAAAAAACTCAATATTAATACAGAATTAATATCAACTACGAATTTTTTTTTGAAATTTCCTGTAGTAAGATAAATTAACAAACCTATAAAAAAAATTGAAAAAGAGAAGTAAACATTAATATTAGAAAAAAAATTCCAAATCAAAGTTAAAAAAGAAACTAGATATAAACCATATATTACTTCTTCATAAAAATTATTTTGATTTTTAATTTTAAAACTTTTTAAAAAAATTTTCCCAAATCCACAAAATGATAGAGAGAATAGAATTATTGACGCTAGAATTAATGAAAAAGATAAAATCATAGTACTCGTTCAAAAAATAGGTACGTTTTATTTTTTTTTGTTATTAAGAAATTATTTTTCAATAAGATTTTTTTACTAGGTATATTTTCTTTATGAGCTCCAGCATAAACCTTTTTTAAAAACAGTTTTTTTTTTGAATAAGTCAGTGCCAAGTTTATTGCTTTTGTTGCAATACCTTTTCCCCAATCACTTATATTTCCAATCATATAAGATAGTTCACAGGTCTTTTTTTTATGATTTATATCACTTAGTTCTAAAACACCTATAAATTTCTTGTTATAAATAATCTTAAAAATAAAATTTCTTTTTGATTTTAATTTTTTTTTAAGAAATTTTTTTTGAGACTGATTTGTGTGTTTTTTTAGACGCTGTTTGCTATATTTAGTGACAATCTTGTCATTTAACCAATCAACCCATTTACTTAGATCTATTGGTAATTTAGTTAATTTTATAATTTTTATTCCTCTAATCATTGCATCAATAAAGTTAATATATATAAATTATTATTTAATATATTTAAAATGAATATTAAAAAAACTATTAATAGCAGGGATCTTGTTTTAATTTCTATTTTAATTTTTCTTTCTCGAATATTTTCATATTTTTTTTTAGAAATAAAACCATTAGATACAATAGATCATTACATGCAAATCTTTCCTCTGGATTATTTACATCAAGATTTATTAAAAACATTAATTAATGGTCATTCTCAACCGTTTGGATATAATTTATTTGTTGGAGTTATTTTAAAAATATTTAATGGCAATGAACTAAATTCAATTTTTTTTATACATCAAATAAATATATTTCTAACAATAATTATTTGTGTTTTATCTTTAAGGATATCAAAATTAATTTTCAAAATATCTGATTTAGAAAAAGGATTTCTTATATTGATTTTGACCTTAAATCCTTTTTTTATATTTTGGGAAAATTATATGTTGTATGCGCATTTAAGTTGTTTTCTTCATTTTTTACTATTTTATAATCTTTTATTGTATTTTAAAAATCGTAAATTAATAAGTTTTGTAAATATTTTTCTAATTTTAACACTTTTAACATTCATACATGCTTTATATCATCCTTTACTTTTAATATTCATTTTCCCAGTTTTGCAGTTTATAAATAAGAGAATTTCTAAAAAAGAATTTATCTCGTTTGTTTTTTTTTTAATTTTGAGTTTAGCACCTTTAATAAAGAATTATTACTTATTTAACACTTTTAGTAATAGTAGCTGGCTTGGTTTTAATTGGTACGCTACTGTACATGCTATTGATCATAAATATAGAGATATTTGTGATTTTTCAGATGTAACAGATGAAGATGTAGATATAATTTTAGAAAAGATAAAATTTCAAAATAACAATCTATATAAAAAAGAATTTCTTTTGGGGTCAAAGAGTGACTTTAATAATATCGGTTATATTTCCAAATCAAAAATTTGTACAAGGGAAACATTTGATTTTATAATCAATAATCCAAAAGAATGGATATCTAATAGAATATTTTATTTCCTAATGTCTACTGGAAAGTTTTCAATTGATTATTCTGCAGACACTCTCAGAGGATGGAGAGAAAACTTTAATATACTTGAAACAATTGAAAATAACAGAAAATTTAAAAGATTGAGACAATTTTCTTTGATTGTTACAAAAATAATTTTTTTTATATTCTTAATTAAAATTATTTTTAACTTAAATAAAAACTGTTTTTATAAAAACTCATTACTTATTTATCTATGCATAGTAATGTATGTTCTTTCCATAAGTCATTTTTTTAATGCTTGGGAACAAGAAAGGTTTATGTACTCTTTTTGGGTTCTTAACATTATCTTTTTTAATTATATATTAATAATGATAAAAAAAATTATAAATAAGTAATTTTTTCTTTAATTTTTGAATTATTTATTTGAGCGAATTGATTTAAAAAATTATTTTGTTTTTTAAAAAACGTATTTATAAATTTGGGAAATTTACTTTTAATAAAACAAATGTTAATTTTTAATATAATTTTATTTTTTGAGTCAGAAATAGATTTGACGATTTCGAAAAAATTAAATTGTTTCAGACCTAAAATATTATAGTATTTTTTTTTGATTTTTTTTTTTAATATTTCGACTAAAAATTTATTTAATTTCAAAACATCAATAGGATTGTAAATATTTCCAGGGTAAATACATGGTACAAAAAAGGGAAAAAAGTCTATTGCCGTAAAAATTCTTTTTGCTGGCCCAATATTTATTATTTTTTTTTTTCAAATTTAAAGACTAAAGGAAGCCTTATTATTGTTAAATTTTTATTTGACTCAAATAAAACCTCAGCCTTTAGTTTACTTTTTGAATATTTATCGACTCTATCTTTAATCAAAACGTTGATTGAGCTTATATAAATAAAAAAAACTTTTTTATTAATTTTTTTATGGATGTAATTAGGAATTTTTTCATTAAATAAAAAATCTTGATCTGTTTTTGGATTTAATGATGAGGCAAAATGTATAAAATATTTACATTTATTTATCTTTTTTATCTCTTCATCAGGACATATTTTGTTTAGTGATATATCGTGTTTATAAAAATTTACACATTTATAACTAATCTTTTTTGATCTTAAATATTTTACAAACTCTTTCCCAATAAAACCGCTTTGCCCCGATACAGCTATCATTAGTTAAATAAAATTTTTGGTAATCTCCCTAAGATCCATTTAATTCTAAAATAATATTTCATATAGGCATATCCCAATAATTTTCGCACATCATTATTGGATAAATTGTTATGTTTAAAAACAAGTTTCCATTGATTGAAATCTATAAATTTTTTTGAAGTTAATTTTTTTTCGTATTCTTTAAAAATTGGTGTACCAGGATATGGTGTGAAAACACTAAATTGACTAAAACTAGAGTTTATACTTATTGCATATTCAACCGTTTCTTTAAATGTTTTAATACTGTCTTTTGGTAAACCTAAAATATACATGGCCTTCACTTTTATTCCTATTTTTTCTAAAAATTTAACTCTTTCTATTTGTAAATCGTTATTTATCGAATATCTTTTTGCATCATCTAGAGTTTCTTTATCACTAGATTCAATTCCAACATATACGATTTTTACTCCAGCCTCTTTTAATAAAGTAGACAATTCACTATCAAGATTTTTTAAGTGTGTTTCAACACAAATATTGAATTTTTGTTTATTTAAAATTAATTTATTACATAATTCGATAGTATTCTTTCTATTTATTGAAAATACAGGGTCTCTGAAAACAAAATTTTTAATTTTAAATTTATCATAACAATGATTCATTTCATTTAATACTCTATCCGCATTTTTATATCTTACCTGCCTACCTTGTTGCAGAGGATATACGCAATAATTGAAACAACTATATGGGCAGCCCCTTGATGAATTAATATAAGCTGATCTTCCTTTTCCTAAAAAAGACATTTTTGTTTCTTGATAATTTAAAATAACATCCCACGCTGGATATGATAATTCATTAATGTCATAAATTTTGAATTTATCAATTATATTGGGCAAATCTGAGAAATTATTCTTATAAAAATCAAAATCTTTAAAAAACATCTCTGGCTCTCCTTTTATAACTTTAGAGCCTGACTCAACATATTTTTGAGGAAAATTACTTGCGAATGGGCCAACAGCAAAAATTTTAATATTTTGATTTTTGATTAAATTTAAACATTCAATTTCATGCTCATGGCATACAATTGAGCTAATAAGAATGATTATACTATCACTATCAATATCTTGAATTGATTGTGTATATTTTACTAAATGTCCTTTAGATTTTAATTCCCCACATATTTGAGCAGCATATAAAGGAGGACAATCAACATTTTTACTTACAAAAAATTTTAGAAATTTACTAAAAATATTATCACCATAATCATTTCCGGTTCCATAAGATCCATTTTGATCTTTTGAAATTCTGTAATTTTTATTTTTTGGATAAATATCAAGGACTGTAAACTTCATAGAAGAAAATTATAGTTTATTTTAAGATTTTTTGAATAAAAATGTAATTTTTTTTTATTATTTACATCACCTTGATTTAATGCTCTTAATTTAATAAGTGTAACGCATGAATATTAAAAGTGATTATTTGTTTTATACATTAATAATACTTTTTTCATTATCCTACATTTTTTTTACAAAAAATTTTGCGTATTATAATGATGATTTTACAATGTTAGAATTTAATGACAAAAGTTATTTTTATTCTTTTCTAAAAACAGATGCATGGTGGAGACCTTTAAAAAATATTTTTTACAATTTTTTTAATTTAAATTTTTATCTTATAGCTCACCCAATCATTATTACCAAAATCATAATTCACGCCAGTCTGACAATTATAATCTATAATTTCTTAAAAAAAATAGAGAACAACTCGTTAACTATCTTACTAAGTTTAATTTTTTTTCTCGCACAAACGAATTTTTCAAGCGCTTTTGCTATTGATACAGCTGGGCAACTTTTGGTAACATTTTTTGGAGTAATCTCATTTATTTACATTTATGAGTTTGTTCAAACTAAAAAAAAAATTGATTTAGTATTTTCATATATTTTCGTTGTCTTTGCTTTTTTATCGAAAGAAATAGCAGTTACTTTTGTAATCTTAAATATTTTTACTTTAATTTATTATTCAAATTTCAATTTTATATTTAAATTAAAAAAAATTTCTGAGAAAGAAGTTATTTTAAACTCTTTAATCTTTATACTTATAGTTGTCATTTATTTGGCATTTAGAAGTAATCTTGGTGCCACATGGCAACCTTCAAATATTGGTACAGATAGATACTCACTTGGTATAGGTTTTAACCTGATAAAAAATTTTACGCTTTATTTTTTAAGTGTAGTTAACCCAATCGATAATTTATTTTTTTATCTTTCTTTTCAAAATAGAAATATTTTGATTTTATTGTTTATTATAGTATTTTTTATTTTTTATTTAGCATATTTAACTAGATATTTTATAAAATACTTTAATTCAGAAGTATTTTTTAGATTTCTGATTTTAATCATATCTTGTTTTCCTATTATTCTTCTAAACAAAATTGGTGAGCTTTACACTTATAGCTCTACTTTTTTCTTTATTTTTCTATTACAAAAACTTATTCCGAAAAATAAAGTGCCAATTTTATTAATATTAATTTTATTAAATCTAATAAGCTCAATAAATAAAATTAAAAGTGTAGATCTTATCTCAAATCAAAAAAAAGAAATTGACTTACTTTTTAACCAAATCAAGGGAGAAATAAAAGATAAAGACATTTATGTACTCCACAATAAGTCACAATATAAATATTCATATTATCACTTACCTTCTTTTGATTGGATATACCCAATATTCCAATTTAAAAAAGATTATGGAAAAGCTTATAATTTAATATTTGATAAAAAAAAACTTAATGAAATAAAAATTAATAATTCGATTGTAATAATCTCGAGCGAAAATAAAGAAAAAGATTTTAGTTTAAGACCCAAAACTTGTTTTTATTTCTCATACTCCTCTAACAAAACTATTTGTAATTTCTGAAAATAGATTTTATCAAATATATAATCGTTCTTATAGACTCTAACTTTGGAATTTTTGACTTACCTGAAGATCTATTTCCAAATGTGATCGGAAATTCTTTGATTTGAAATTTATTATGATAGATTTTGTTGACAACCTCAGTTTGAAAAGAATATCCCTTAGTCAAAATTTTTGAGTAGCTTAGATACTTAATTACTTTTTTATCATACCCCCTAAGAGCTGTTGTAAATTCATTTAAAGGAATTTTTAAAAAAAATTTTATCAAAATATTACCATAGCGACTTAAAAGATGCCTGAATCCCTTGAGTTTACACTTACCACCCTCCATATATCTGGAGCCGATAACAAAATTATTATTTTTTAAGTAAAATAATATTTTTTTTATATCAGATAAGCTATGCTGTAAATCAAAGTCAATCGAAATTAGATAATCATAATTTTTTTTATAAGCATATTGAAAAGCATATTTATAAGCAGTATCAAGACCCATCTTTTTTTTTCTTTTTTTTACAATTATATTATTATTATCTTTCGAGAATAACCTTAGTAATAAAAGGGTATTGTCCGGTGAATTGTCATCTATTACTAGTAAATCTAATTTACTATATTTCAGCTTGAAAAAATTTATAAACTTAATAACGTTGTTTTTTTCATTAAATGTGGGTGAAAAAACAAGAGTTTTTTTATTCATTTCAATATTCTAATATTTTTAAAGTATTTTAAAATTAATTGTAGTAATTAACATTTTAAAATAAGAAATATTAAAGTAAATAAAATTTAATAATGATAAGTAAAAATTCAAAAATATTTGTTACTGGTCATATGGGATTAGTAGGCTCAGCTTTGTTAAGGAGGTTGAAAAAATCAGGATTTAGAAACGTTATAACCGTAGATAAAAAGAAACTTGATTTGAGAGACCAAAAAAAAGTATACAAATTTTTAAAGAGCAAAAAAATAGATGCTGTAATTAACGCTGCTGCTAAGGTAGGTGGTATTCATGCAAATGATGTCTATAAGGCACAATTCATTTACGATAATTTAATAATTCAAACTAATATTATTCATGGATGTTTATTGGCAAAAATTAATAACTTAATCTTTTTAGGCTCAAGTTGTGTATATCCAAGAAATTGTAATCAACCAATTAAAGAAAGTTATTTATTAAATGGTTCTTTAGAGAAGACAAATGAACCCTATGCTATAGCTAAAATTGCAGGAATTAAAATGTGTGAAAGTTATAATTTTCAATATAAAACTAATTATAAATGTCTAATGCCTTGCAATACTTTTGGTCCAAATGATAATTATGACAATTTGAATTCTCATTTTTTACCTGCATTAATTAAAAAAATTCACTCTGTTAGATCAAAAAAAAATAAAATAGTTAAAGTTTGGGGGAGTGGCAAACCAATGAGGGAAGTCATCTATGTTGATGATATTGCAGAGGCTTGTATTTTTTTCTTAAAAAAAAAAACAAAAGAAAGTTTAATCAATGTTGGTAGTTCATATGAGAAGAGTATTTTAGATTATGCAAAGTCCATATCCAAAATACTTAAAATTAATGCTAAATTTAAAACTGACATGAATAAGCCTGATGGTACACCAAGGAAAATCTTAGATAATTCATTGGCAAAAAAGTATGGCTGGAAATCAAAATATGACTTTAAAAATGCTATACAAAAAACCTATGAAGATTTTTTAAAAAAATATAGTTAGATATTAACTTAAAAAATTAAAGTTTTTTATTTCCTCGTCTATCATTATTTTGACTAATTTTTTTAAATCTGTTTTAGGCTTCCACTTAAGTTCTTTTTGAGCTTTTGAAGAATCTCCTCTAAGATAATTCACCTCAGACGGTCGAAAATATTTTTTATTAATTTTTATTATCACTCTGTTATTTTTCTTATTTATTAGTTTTTGATTTAATCCTTTACCAATCCATTTTGTTTTGATTTTTAAGTATTTTGTAGACTCATCTATAAATTGTTTTACACTGTAAGTTTTTCCTGTTGAAACAACATAATCACGAGGTTTTCTGTTTTGTAACATCCTCCACATTATTTCCACATATTCTTTAGCAAATCCCCAATCTCTTTTTGCGTATATGTTTCCTAACTCTAAATATTTTTGTTTTTGATTAATAATATTTATCAAACCAATTATTATTTTTCTTGTTACAAACTCTTCACCCCTAAATGGTGACTCATGATTAAATAAAATTCCAGAAACAGCAAATAGGTTATATGACTCACGATAATTGACAGTAGAATAATGTCCCAAAACTTTTGCTATTGCATAGGGACTTTGAGGATTGAAGGGTGTTTTTTCATTTTGTTTCTTTTCCAGAACATCTCCAAACATTTCAGAGGATGAAGCTTGATAAAATTTTGTTTTAGGAGAATTATTCCTTATACACTCTAAAATTCGCAAAACCCCTAAACCTGTAATGTTAGAGGTATTTATTGGGCTGCTAAATGAAGTACCTACAAATGATTGAGCAGCTAAATTATATACTTCATCAAATTTATATTTTTTAAATAATCTCTCAGCTTCGTACAATTCACCTAACTCTAAATCTTCATATATAATTTTGTTATGTATATTTAGTCTTTTTAGTCTCCATTGACTGTTTCTCGCTGATCGTCTATCGGATCCTATTACTTTGTAGTTTTTCTTTAATAGAAATTCAGCTAGATATGCAGCATCTTGCCCTGAGATTCCTGTGATTAATGCAGTTTTTTTTCTACCCATATAAATGATATATAATTACATAAAAAATTAATAAAGAAAATAAACTTATTTTATATTTAATTATTTACAATTTTTTTTTTTTGGTTATGAATACCCTGCCTGGTAATTATTGCGAAGATGTTATACCCGATCCCATTCCGAACTCGGCAGTCAAGCTCTTCAGCGCTGATGGTACTTTGTCTTAAGACACGGAAGAGTAGGTCGTTGCCAGGCTACTATCATGAAAAAAAAAATAATCATTGTTACTGGTGGAGCAGGTTTTATTGGCAGTAATCTGATTGAGAAATTATTAATTACCACAAATTGTAATATTATAAGTCTTGATAATTATTCCTCTGGTTTTAAATTAAATCATATAGCTAATAAAAGAGTAAAATATTTAACAGGTCATACTAAAAACTTTAAAAAGATATTTAAAGGTTTAAAAAAAAAAATAAAAGTTGTTTTTCATTTTGGCGAATTTTCAAGAATCGCCCAAAGTTTTACTGAAAAGGAAAAAATCTACGAAACAAATTTAGTTGGATCTTATGAGGTAATAAAATTTTGTTCTGATAATAATATCAAGATAATTTATTCTGCAACCTCAGCCTCATTTGGTAACAACCTTAGAGATCAGCATTTATCGCCTTATTCTTTTACCAAAACCAAGAATTTGCAAATGATTTTAAATTTTAAAAATTGGTATAAACTAAAATATGAAATAATTTATTTTTATAATGTTTATGGACCAAGAGAGATAATTAATCATAAAATGGCTGCAGTAATTGGTATCTTTAGATATTTCAAAATGAAAAATTTACCTTTACCAGTAGTCAAGCCGGGCAATCAACTTAGAAATTTTACACATGTTAAGGACTCTGTCGAAGCATGTATTTTCGCAATGAAAAATAATAAGAATGCTCAGTATTCAGTAAGCTTTCATAAATCATATAGTATCATTCAAGTTGCAAAAATGTTTAAACATAAAATGAAATATGTTCCTTTCAGAAAAGGAGAGAGATTTAAATCAACCAATGTTAGTAAGTTTCATGGTCAAAAAATAATTAATTTTAAAGCTAGAATAGACCTTAAAAATTATGTAAAAGATCTTTTAAAAATTTAAAATTAAATGAAAATTAAAAGTTCACTAAAATCAATAAAAAAAAGAGACTTGAATTCTAAATTAGTGAGAAGAAGAGGAAGAATTTACGTGATAAATAAGACAAACCCTAAATTTAAAGCAAGACAGAAATAAATTTTATGGATAATGAAAACCATAAAAACACATGGAATAACTTTACTAAATTTGTGCTGTGGGGAACTGTCGCTGTTATAGGTGTTTTAGTATTAATGGCAATATTCTTGCTGTAGAATTTTCAAAATGATAATTGGATCTTTATTAGAAAACCAGGATATTGAAAAAAGAATTGCCATAACACCGGAGGTTACTAAAAAGTATATTTCATTAGGATTTGAAATTTGTTTAATAGAAAATTATGGATTACATCTTGGTATTAGTGATAAAGAATATTCAGACTGTGGAGTTAAATTTTTAAAAGATGAGGATGAAATCCTCAAAAATTCAGATCTTATTGTTCAATTAGGATTATTACCTGATAATAAAACTTCGCTAATTAGAGAAAAACAAACATTAATTGGTGTTTTGAATCCTTATGAAAATGAAGAAAAGTTACAAAATTTAGCTAAAAATAAAATTAATATTTTTTCATTAGAGCTTCTTCCAAGAATAACAAGGGCTCAATCTATGGATATTTTATCCTCTCAAGCAAATC
>MDSZ01257925.1_pt1 | contig 18549 bp, 16 predicted proteins | sample 811201 | NCBI WGS metagenome assembly MDSZ01 (sample SAMN05326647, study PRJNA326480) | marine metagenome | isolation source: seawater | place: Indian Ocean: North | collected 2010
ACCATACATTTGATTTAAATAATTTAAAAAAATTATTTCAATGATGTCCACACCAAGAATAATAAAGCATTTACTGATCATTAACATTATTTTTTTTGTTGGTACTCAGTTTTCCTCAGAAATTAGCAACGATATTTTATCTCTTCATTACTTTGAAAATGAAAAATTTTTAGTTTCTCAAATTTTTACTCATATGTTTATGCATGGAAACGAACTTCATATTGCATTTAATATGTTGGCTTTGTGGATGTTTGGATCTACTTTGGTTAATGTTTGGGGTAGTAATAAATTCATTTTCTTTTATTTTTCATGTGGAGTAGGTGCTGCATTAGTTCAGTTAACAGCATATTATTTAAATATACAATCAGTTACAAGTGATTTATTGAGTTTTGGTTTAACATCACAGGATGTTAATGATTTTCTTTTATCTTCTAGAATTGATCCAAATATTTTGAATTTAATCTCTGAAAATAGGCTTGTTTCAATTTATAATGATTATAATTCAGTAATGGTAGGTGCTTCAGGAGCGATATATGGCGTTGTTGTGGCTTTTGCTTTTTTATTTCCAAATTCAAAGTTAATGTTGTTATTTCCTCCTATTCCAATTAAAGCTAAGTTTCTAGTACCTTTATTAATAGTTGGTGATATCTTCTTTGGTTTTACATCAGCTTCAATTGGCCCAATTGCTCATTTTGCACATTTAGGTGGAGCGCTTACAGGTTTTATAATGATGTGGTATTGGAAAAGAAATCAATTTAATAATAGAAGATGGAATTAAGAGATAAAATTGAAAACTTTTACAGGATATCTAACTCTGTTCAGAAGCTAATAGTCATTAATATTGTTTTGTTCATAGTTCCTTTCTTTTTTGAAACGTTTGTTTTTTTATTTGCTCTTGAAAATTTTAGTTTTATAGGATTTTTTACAATTGAGCCTGATTTAGTTAAATTAATATTAAAACCATGGTCGATTTTTACATACGGATTCATTCACGGTGGTTTTTATCATCTTTTTTGGAATATGTTAATGTTATATTATTTTGGAAACCTATTACAAAATATATTCGGCGATAAATTAATTTACAGTGTCTTTTTTAATGGAATAATCTTCGGAGGATTATTTTATGTTTTCAGTTACAATATTTTTCCTGTTTTTAGAGGAACATCTTCACAAATGATTGGTTCGTCTGCTGGTGTAATGGCAGTTTTATTCTATTTAACCTCACACAGTCCAAATATGAGTATAAGATTATTTATATTAAATGTAAGGTTAGTTTATATTGCAGTTGCTTTATTAATTATAGATATAATTCAAATACCAAGTAGTAACTCTGGTGGTCATATTGCTCATATAGGTGGTGCTATTACTGGTTATTGCATGTTAAAATATAATTATCAAGGTTTTGACCTATTTTCATTAATAAGTTTTTTTAGGTCAAAAAGTAAGTCAAAAAAGAATAATATAAATTACAACAAAGTAGATCAAAAAAGAATTGATCAAATACTTGATAAAATTTCAGAATCTGGATATGATAGTCTTACAAAAGATGAAAAAAACTACCTATTTAAAGCTGGAAACAAAAAAGATAAAAATTAAAATTAATTATTTATAAAGTTATAAAGAAAGTACTGGTTATCAGTTATTTGAGTTTTTAAAAAAACTAAAAAAACATCCTCCATATTTTCTCGTTTGATAATAATTATTAAAGTTATTCAGTTCTATTTTATTTGAATGTTCAATAATTAATAAACCATGATTATTTAAAATTTTTAATTTAAAAATTTTATCAATAATCAATTCATATTTATTTATATCAAAATTATATGGTGGATCTGCAAAAATTATATCAAATTGGTCATTATTTAAATTTAAATATTTAAACACATCACTTTTAATAACATCAATATTTAAATTCATTCTTTTAATTTCAGATTTTATAAAGCTATAATGTTTAAAGTTTATCTCAACTGCTCTAATATATTTTGCTCCCCTTGAAGCAAACTCATAGCTCATATTTCCAGTTCCAGAGAATAAATCAAGTACCTCTACGTTGTAAAAATCAAAATAATTTGATAAAATATTAAATATCCCCTCTTTAGATTTATCAGTTGTTGGTCTCAAATTAAAATTTTTAGGAATTATTATTTTTTGACCACCATTTAATCCTGAAATAATTCTCATTAACTAAAAATAAAATCTTGTTTATTAATTCTTGAGTCGTGTAGAATTTCAATCTTAGAATAAAAGTCATTTGATTGATCAATAAGATTAGTAACTTTTGAGTTTAGTACATAGTTGAGTATAACTTTTTTAATATCAATTTTAAGATTTTGACATGTGGCTAAGAGAAAATATAAAATATCCGATGAGTTAGAATATTCAAAGGAATTAAAAAAATAAAGTTTTTTTTCATTAAATACTATGATCTTAAATTTTTTATGAGAGACTACACAGTATAGTTTATTTTTTTGTTCTATTTTATTGTTTATTTTAAATAATTTTCTGAGAAGAGAAGTGTTGTAATGATAAAAATTTATTTCTGAAAATTTTTCAATTAATAGATTATTTACATTAACATAAGGTAAAAAAATATTTTTAATATTGATCTCATTAATTGAATCATGAGATATATAATCATCTTTGTTTAGTTTAGTTATGTATTTCAAATATTCTTTTTTTTTTGATTCATCAAAAAGTTCATTTGGAACTAAACAATATAAATCATTATCAAAATGGATAGTTACATTATTAATATCATAATTATAAATTTTTTTATCAATAAGTATTTTATCTAAGAAATCACTTAATGAAAGAGAGCTCAATTTTTCATCAAGTTCATAATTACTGTAATTATATTTCTCTGAATTTGTAGTTTTTAAGCCAGCATAACTTTCTCCCAAACAAATGTCAAGATTTACGTTATTATTTACATTACTTGGTTTCGACATCAAATGTAGTTGGCCAATTTCCATTAGTACTAACATCACTCATTGAGCCTAGTATTAAAAAAGGACCATTTACACCATCAACTGAAATGGTTTCTTTTTCTTGAGCGATTAAATCTTTGTTTTGATCATAAAGTATTAAATCTTTTGAAACACGTACTTCAAAAACAGGCACGTTATAACCATTTTTGTCAATTATATCAGCTTTTAGTTGAAATTCTCCTTCAACTCCTTCAATCGGGATTTTTGCCATGTCCTTGTAGCTATTATCATTTTTAAATAATGAATCTCTTACAGAAACAAAACCAAGAGTATCAGTAACAATAACTTCTCTAAGCATATCAATTCTGTACACCCGATCATATTGCATGTAGCTGGAATCTCTTTTCTCGATTATAGTAAATTGAGCTGAATCAATAAAGCTAACGAGAGAATCAAAATTATCTGAATAAATTCCATTCACACTTTTAAAAGCTATTTGTGCATTTCTGATATCTTTTAGTCTATCAATAACTTTTAGATATCTTTCATTTTTTACTTTATTAAATTCAATGGGAGCATCAACTGAGTTGTAAATAGCATATACAAGAATTAATGAAAAAAAGTATAAAATATAAGTTACTATTCGTCTATTTTTTTCAGATAAAGAAATTTTCATGCTTGTTGTTTATTTAGTAGTCAAACAAATCTACAATTTTTTTTAAATTACAAAAATTATTAATTAACTCTAATTTACTTCTTATTTTATTAATTATTTTTACTTCATGAGAACTATTGCTGTAGTACCTGCTCGACTTGAATCAACAAGGTTAGAAAAAAAACTATTAAGAACAGTTTTAAATCTCCCTATAATAGTTTTAACAACAAAAAATTTGATTAAATCAAATTTATTTGATGATGTTTGTGTTATAACTGACTCTGATGAAATTATTGAGGTATTAAAAAAACACTCTATAAATTATTTAAAAAGTAAAAAAAATCATGAAACAGGTACAGATAGAATATCAGAATTTGCTGACCACTTTGATTGTGATATATTAATCAATGTTCAGGGTGATGAACCTTTCATTAACAGAATTGATTTGGAGTTGATAATCAATACTTTTAAAAATGATAATGATAAAAATATTGATGTTATTTCGCTTAAAAAAGAACTGATCTGCGAAGATGAAATAAAAAATCCTAATAATGTTAAAGTTATATGCGATAGTGAATCTAATGCTATTTATTTTTCTAGAAATCAAATACCACATAATAGGTCTGGTTCCAAAGTGAAATATTTTAAACACATTGGTGTATATGCTTTTAGAAAAAATGCATTAAAACATTTTTCATCATTAAAAAAATTAAACTTAGAAAAAGCCGAAGTTATTGAGGCAATAAGGTTAATTGAAAATGGCTTAAAAATTAAAATTTTAGAAGTATTTAATGATTACTTTTCTATTGATACTGAGGAAGATTTATTAAAGGCAAAAAAGTTATATGGTAATTAAATTTATTTTTTGTAAAATTCTAGGCTGGAGTATTAATGGTAAAAATAACTTTACAGATAAATGCATAATAATTGTTGCTCCACATACACATTGGTTAGATTTTTTTTTAGGAATTACTGTTAGACATATACTAAAAATTAGAATTCATTTTATTGGAAAAAATGAATTATTCTTTTTTCCATTAAACTTTTTTTTAAGATATATGGGAGGTATACCAGTTATAAGAAACAGTAATACTAATACAGTTGAATCTGTTGCTCAAATTTTCAGAAAAAAAAAAAAATTTAGATTAGCATTATCCCCAGAGGGAACTAGAAAGAAAGTTGTCAAGTGGAAAACAGGTTTTTATTATATCGCAAAAAAGGCAAGCGTACCAATTATTTCAGTTTCTTTAAATATCCCGAAAAAACAAGTTAATATTTCTAAACCATTTTATCCAACATCAAATATTGAAAAAGATACTAAATCAATTAAAAAAAATTTTGAAGGTGCAATCGGAATAATAGCTAAATTTTCATAAAGAATTATGCGTTATGGTGAATCTTTTGCACATCATCATCTTCCTCACACATTTGAATAAAATTTTCAACATCAGTTCTCTGAACTTCGCTAATATTTATAGTGTTCTTTGGGATTTTTTCGATTTCTGAGCTTATAATTTCAATTTCTTTTTTTTCTAGTTCATTTTGTATATCCCCAAAAGAATCAAAACCTGCATATATTATTATATCTTTTGTGTCTTCATCAATTACTATTTCTTCCAAGCCAAAGTCAATTAAATTTAATTCAAGATCATCAATTTCTTCTACTTTCTTAATCTTAAATACACACATTTTATCGAATAAATATTCAACTGATCCATTAGTGCCTAAACTTCCTTTACATTTGTTGAAATAGCTTCTAATATTTGCAACTGTTCTATTGTTATTATCAGTTGTACAGTCAATGATTACAGCAATCCCATGTGGACCATAACCTTCTAAAACTATTTCCTTGTAATTCTCAGTATTTTTTTCACTTGCATTTTTAATTGCTCTTTGAATATTTTCTTTTGGCATGTTTGCAGACTTAGCATTCTGAATTATTGCTCTTAACTTTGAATTGGTTTCTGGGTTCGATCCTCCATCTTTGACTGCAATAACTATATCTTTTCCAATTCTGGTAAATGTTTTGGCCATGCTTGACCATCTTTTCATTTTTCTAGCTTTTCTAAATTCAAATGCTCTTCCCATTTATATTGACATTTTTGTGATAATAGCTTTAGAAAATTTGTTTCTGTTTTCTATGTATATTTCCTTGGATTTAAAATTTTTAAAATCAATCATTGCCATGCCTATACCAACTTTTTTTGATGGAGAAAAAGTTCCCGATGTTACTTTTCCAATTATTTTATTATTTACATCAAAGATATTGTAATCCTTTCTAGGTATAGCTCTGTCGACCATTTTGAATCCAACTAATTTTTTCTTTGAATTAGAAATTGATTCAAGTATTTTATTATTTCCTATAAAATTTTTATTTAGATCAGTTATCCACATCAAGTTAGCTTCGTGGGGAGTAGTTAAGTCATTTATTTCATTTCCATACAGTGGGTAACCAGCCTCAATTCTTAGAGTATCGCGAGCTCCAAGTCCAACAGCACATAACGAATATTTTACTTTTTTTGAGTAAAGTGATCTCCAAACATCTATGATAATTTTATTGTCAACATATAATTCATACCCTACAGACCCTGTATACCCCGTATTTGAAATTAAGACTTTTGAATTTTTATTAATTATCGATTTAAAATTAAATTTTTTAATTGATTCAAAATTATCATTAAAAACATCGTTAATTAATTTTAATGAATTTGGTCCTTGAACAGATATTAAACCTATGCTATCAGATTTGTTACTTATTTTACAATTAAATTTCTTTATTTGTTGATTTAACCAATTCCAATCTTTTTCAATATTAGCAGCATTAACAACTAACATGTAATCTTTTTCATTAGTCCTATAAATGATTAAATCATCAATTATTCCTCCGTTTTCATTAATTAAGCAATTATACTGAGCTTTATAAATTTTGATCTTGTGAATATTGTTTGAGCATACATAATTTAAAAACTCTAAAGCATCATTACCACTAACATAAAATTCTCCCATATGAGACACATCGAATATTCCAACATTATTCCTAACATTTAAATGCTCAGTTGATATTCCTGTATATTGAATTGGCATATTAAAACCTCCAAAATCCACCATTTTTGCATTTAGTTGAATGTGTTCACGATAAAGTTTAGTTTTTCTCATAAAATTTTATGCAATTTAAAATCAATTTTTTAATTTACAATTTCGTTATGAAATCTTTGAATATATTAATAATTATCATTTTCTTTTTAACATTCAATCTTAGTGTTTTTTCACAAGATTACAATTTTACTAAACAAGATACACTTCGTGGATCAATTACACCAGAAAGAGCTTGGTGGGACTTAGTATATTATCATTTAGATATCTCAGTTAATCCTGATGAAAAATTTATTAAAGGATCAAATACAATTACTTACAGTGTCATAAAATCTGAGGACAGAATTCAAGTTGATTTACAAAATCCATTAAAAATTACTAAAGTTGAACAGAATGGAAAAATACTTGATTTTGAGTCTGATGGGAATGCACATTTTATAAAACTTGTAGATAAGCAAAAAAAAGGTGATATACAGTCAATAAAAGTTTTTTATGAGGGAAAACCTAAAGAAGCAGTAAGAGCACCATGGGATGGAGGTCTTTCATGGAAAAGAGATTCTAACGGCAAGCATTTTGTTGCGACCAGTTGCCAGGGAATTGGGGCTAGTATTTGGTGGCCAAATAAAGATCACATGTATGATGAGGTTGACAGTATGTTAATAAGTGTAAATATACCAAAGGATCTAGTTAATGTTTCAAATGGTAGATTAAGAAAAGTTGAAAATTTTGAAAATTCAAATACATTTCATTGGTTTGTTTCTAATCCAATAAATAATTATGGTGTTAACATAAATATTGGAGATTATGTTAGTTTCTCAGAAATTTATCAAGGTGAAAAAGGGCCCTTAGATATGTCATATTACGTTCTTAGAGATAACATTGAAAGAGCAAAATCACATTTTAAAGATGCTCCCAAGATGATGGATGCTTTTGAATTTTGGTTTGGTCCGTATCCTTTCTATGAGGATAGTTTTAAAATTGTTGAGGTTCCATATCTAGGTATGGAACATCAAAGTTCAATTACCTATGGAAATAGATATATGAAGGGTTATCTAGGAAGGGATTTATCCAGAACAGGTTGGGGGTTAAAATTTGATTACATAATTATTCATGAAGCTGGACACGAATGGTTTGCCAACAACATAACATATAAAGACATTGCTGATATGTGGATTCATGAATCTTTTACAACATATTCTGAAAATCTTTATTTAGATTATCATTTTGGTAAAGAAGCATCATCTGAATATGTAATAGGAACTAGATACAGTATTTCAAACAAAGAACCAATGATTGGTCCGTATGGTGTTAATAGAAGAGGAAGTGATATTTACACTAAAGGTGCAAATTTATTACATACTCTTAGACAGATAGCAGATAATGATGAATTATGGAGAAGTATACTTCGAGGTTTAAATAGTAATTTTTATCATCAAACTGTTGAAACAAAACAAATTGAAGATTATATTTCTTCAAAAATTGGATTTGATTTATCATATTTTTTTGATCAATATTTGAGAGATGTAAGAATACCAAAGCTTGAATATAGTATCGATAAAGGTGTATTGACTTACAGGTGGGTAGATGTAATTAAAAATTTTACAATGCCAATTGAGATAAATGTTGATGGTGAGAATATTAAATTATATCCAACAACACAAAAAAAATCGATTAAAATTAAATCTGAAACTATAAAGATTAATAAGAATTATTATGTAAACTCTGAAAAAGTTTAATTTATTAAGTTAATAAAATCAACTAAGTCATTGTAATTGTTTTTGATTTTATGAATAGTCTCTTTGTTATTAAAATTTAAATTTATCTTAAAAAAATCTTCTCTGATTTTAAGTATCTTTCCAACAGAATCCATAAACTTTATTGGATGAGCAGTTTCAAAAAAAACTCCAGTTTCATTATTCCTTAAATTTCTCTTTAATCCGACCAAACCAACTGCACCATGCGGATCTAAAATATATTTAGAATCATGAAAAGTTTTCTTTATTTCTTCTTTTGTTTGAAACTCGTTAACCATTTCACTAATTAGGTCATTAGAAAGTGATTTAAAATTATCATTATAAATCTTTTCTATCCTTGGAAAATTATTTGGAATTGAAACATCCATTGCGTTTGATATTGTTCTTTTTGTTTTTTTTGGATCAAAAATACCTGAAGATAAATATCTGGGAATGGTATCATTAATATTAGTAGATGCAATAATTTTTTTGAAATTTAAACCCATTTTTTTAGAAATCAATCCCGCACAGATGTTTCCAAAATTTCCACTAGGTATTGAAATACATATTTCCTTTTCTATATTTATTTTATTTAGTTCTTTATATAATATAAAATAGTAAATTATCTGCGGTAACCACCTACCTACATTTATTGAGTTTGCTGAGGAAATATTAATTTTTTGTCTTAATTTTTTGTCATTAAAAGCTCGTTTGACAAGAGATTGACACGCATCAAAATCTCCTTCTAATTCAACTGCATATATATTATTTCCTTTTGTAGTAATTTGTTTTTGTTGAAATGAACTTATTTTATTCTTAGGGAATAATATTATTACATTAATGTTTTTTTTATTAAGAAAGCTGTTAGCAACTGCAGCTCCAGTATCACCTGATGTTGCCACTAAAATATTTAAAACTCTATCTTTCGTATAATATTCTAAACTATTTGCTAAAAATGATGCCCCTACATCTTTGAATGCTAGAGTAGGCCCATGAAAAAGTTCATATGAAAATATATTTTTTTGAATATTTTTTATTGGAAAATCAAAATTAATTGTTTGTTTGATTATTTTTTTTAATGCTTTATCAGGAATTTCATTATTAATAAAGCTTTTCATTATTAAATATCCAATTTCTTGATTCGATAATCCTCTAATATTTTGGATTATTTCATTTAGTATTTTTATTTCTTTGGGATAATAAAGGCCACCATCAATTGATAATCCATTAAAAATGGAATCTTTAAAAGTATCATTTACACTACTATTATCTAAACTTGTAAACATTTTAAATAATTTTTATTCCACTATCATTTACTTTTGAAACATAACTTTTATAGTTTATGTTTTTTTTCTGAAGATGTTTTTCTAGATTTATTTTCACATCATTGGCTATTTTTGGTCCTTTTGATAATGAAAACATTGATGGACCTGAACCAGATATTCCAAATCCAATGGAACCACTTTTTAAAGCAATTTTTTTTAAATTATTAAATTCTGGTATAATTTCAGATCTGTAAGGTTCAACTATAATATCCTTGATACATCTGCTAATCATCTCATAGTCTTCGTTGTACAATGCGCTCACAAATGCTGCTAAATTTGATGCTTGTTCTGTTAATTTAGAAATTTCAATTTTCCTTTGAACTATAATCCTTGAATCAGCTGTTTTAATTTCAACTTGGGGATGAATAATTGTTACAAATAGTTGGAGCGGTGTTCTCAACTTAACGACATCAAATTCCTTACTGCTTCTAACTAAGGTAATTCCACCGAGCAATACAGCTGTAATATTATCAGCGTGATATGAATTTGTACATGCATATTCTCCTTCAGCAGCAAAAGGAATTAATTCTTGATTAGTAAATGGCCTGTCTAAAAGTTCATTTATTGCAAAAACACTTCCAGCTGAGCTAGCTGCACTACTACCGATTCCACTTCCAGGTTTAATTTTTTTATTAACTGAAATATGAAATCCAAAATCTATAGGTTTAAATGATTTTAGAAGTGCAAGTGCAGAAACACTGGCAGCGTTTTTGTTTATGTTTTTAGTCACAACATAGTCACCAAAAACCTCGAGCTCAATTCCTTTTTTTTTGTTTGTGTTACAATAATTTCATCTCCTACATTATCTAAGCATAATCCAAGAATATCAAATCCACAAGAAATATTTGCAACACTTCCTGGACAAAAAACTTTTATACTTTTCATCTGTTAGCTATTCTAATTATATCGGCAAAAATTCCAGCAGCTGTTACTTCTGCTCCAGCACCAGCACCTTTAACAATAAGTGGCTGATTACTATATCTTGAAGTGTAAAATAATACTATATTATCGCTTCCTTCCAAATTATAAAATGGATGATTAGTATCAACACATTTAAGAGAGACTTTAGCCTTGTTATTGTTTAATTCTGCAACATATTTCAATTTTTGATTTTTTTTCTTAGACTTTGTGAGTAGGTTATTGAAGTGTGATTTATTATTAATTAAAGAATTTTTAAAATCATTGTAATTGGATTTTTTCAAGCATTCATCAGGGATGAAACTTTCATTTAATATTTCGTTAAGTTCAATTTTTAATCCACTCTCTCTAGCCAAAATTAAAATCTTTCTAGCTACATCAACTCCGCTTAAATCAATCTTTGGATCAGGTTCAGTAAAACCTAATTTTTTTGCTTCATCAACTATTTCATGAAATGTATTTTCTTTTTTAAAATTATTAAAAATATAATTTAAGCTTCCTGATAAAACAGCTTGTATTGAAATTATTTTATCACCAGAGTTAACTAAATTATTTAAAGTATCAATTATTGGTAAACTAGCTCCTACATTCGTTTCAAAAAGAAATGGAGCATTATAATTTTTTGACAGATACTTTAAATTTTTGTAATTACTAAAATCATCAGCACATGCTATCTTATTACAAGTTACTACCGAAATACTGTTTTTTAAATAATTGGAGTAAAAACTAGAAATGCTATTGGAAGCAGTGTTGTCTACAAAAATACTATTGCGAAGGTTTATTTTTTTAGTTTTATTAAAAAATTTAATAGGGTCTGCATTTATTCCTTTTTCTAAAAGAGCTTTCCATTTACTTAGTTTTATGCCCTTCGATTTGAAAATCATTTTTTTTGAATTTGAAATAGCAACAACATTAATTTTTATGTTAAGATTATTGATTAGATATTCTTCTTGATTTTTAAATTGATTTAATAATTCACTACCAACATTTCCAACACCAGTAATAAAAAGGTTGACTTCTTTGATATTCTTTTCAAAAAATTTTTCATGAAGAGTGTTTAATGCTTTATTAATATTTTTTTCTTCAATAACTGCACTAATATTTCTTTCTGAAGCTCCTTGTGATATAGCTTTGACATTTATGTTGTTGTTACCCAATGCACTAAACATTTTTCCACTAATCCCCTGATGATTCTTCATTTTATCCCCTACCAAAGCAACAATACATAAATTATTTTCTATAGAAATAGGGTCTAGAGATTTATTGTTAATTTCATTTTCAAACTCTTCAGAGATAATTGTCTGACTTTTTACAGCATCTTGTGAACTAATTCCAATACAAATAGAATGTTCAGACGAGGCTTGAGTAATCATCACAATATTAATGTTTTCATTAGAGAGACATTCGAATAATCTTTTTGAATAACCTGGAGTGCCAATCATTCCACTTCCTTCGAGAGTCAGTAAGCAAATATTATCAATATGTGATATGCCTTTTATAGTTGAGAATTTGTTTTGAGATCTAATTCCGATAAATGAGCCATTAGCATTAGGTTTGAATGTGTTTTTAATGTTAATCGGAATATTTTTAGCTATTAATGGTTGAATTGTTGGAGGGTAAATAACTTTTGCTCCAAAATACGATAGCTCCATAGCTTCTTCATATGACAATTCAGAAATTGGTTTAGCCTGTTTGACGATTTTAGGATTTGCGGTATACATACCACTAACATCAGTCCAAATGTCAAGTTTTTTGGCATTTACAATATTAGCTAATATACTAGCGGAAAAATCTGAACCACCTCTTCCAAGAGTAGTAGTTTTTTTATCATAACTTGAAGCTATAAATCCAGGAAAGATTAATAAAGAGCCATTTTTTTTGTTTAAAACAACATCAAGCTTTTTTGATGTTTTATCAAAGTCTATAATAAGGTTATTGCCTTTTGATTTTTTTGTAAAAATAATTTTTCTTGCATCTATATATTTACTTTTTAAATTATTAAATCTAGTAATTTCATAAAATATATATGAAGAAAGTAATTCGCCGTAGGACGATATTTTGTCCAGTATTGTTTTACTAAGTTCTCCAACGCCATAAATACCATCTAAAATATTTTCTAGCTCTAAAAATTTTTTTTGAACTTCAGTTAAGATTTTTATCTGATAATTAATATCAACAAGATCTCTGATTATATCAAAATGATAATATTCTATTTTTTTAAACGATTCCTTGTAAATACTTTTCTTGTTGGCTGCCAGTTCTCCACATGCAATTATGTTATTAGTTGTCTTTCCAAGAGCCGAAAGCACAACTATTGTATCGGACTCATAAGTTTTAACAATTTCTAATACTTTGAGTATATTTTTGCTTGATGATAATGAAGATCCTCCAAATTTTATTACTTTCAAACTTTTTAGTTTTAAGCAAACAAAGGTATTATTTTCTTAAAAAAATTAAATGATTTTAAGAAGAAACTGAAAATTCTAATGAAGATTCGTTTTTTTTGTGTGAAATACTTACCGAATCATTCTTTTTAATTTCATTATTAACAATTCTTTTTGCAATTTCATTTTCAATATATTTCTGTATAGCTCTTTTGACAGGTCTTGCGCCAAACTCTTGGTTATAACCTTTTGAAGCTAAAAATGTAATAGCTTTTGAATCGATTTTTACTTTATAATCTATTTCAGACAATCTATTTATAAAATTTTTAATTTCAATTTTAACTATTTTCTCAATTTCATTTTTTTCAAGCTCATTAAATACAATAATTTCATCAATTCTATTTAAAAATTCAGGTGAAAACTTTTTGCCTAAACTTTTTTTAAGAACCTCAGTAGATAATTTATTTTTCTCCTTTTTTCTAAATTCAGTATCAAAACCAACACCAGTGCCAAAATCTTTCAACTTCCTTGTTCCAATGTTTGAAGTCATAATAATAACAGTATTTTTAAAATCGACTTTTCTACCAACACTGTCAGTGAGATAGCCGTCATCCAAAACTTGTAACATCATGTTAAAAACATCAGGATGAGCCTTTTCAACTTCATCTAATAATACTATTGAATACGGTTTTCTTCTGATTTTTTCACTTAATTGTCCACCTTCATCATATCCTACATAACCTGGAGGAGCACCTATTAATCTACTAACTGAAAATTTTTCCATATACTCACTCATGTCTAACCTCACAAGTGAATCTTTACTATTAAATAATTCTTGTCCCAAGTTTTTTGCTAATTGAGTCTTTCCAACACCTGTTTGGCCAAGAAAAATAAATGATCCAATTGGTTTGTTAGGATCTTTTAGACCAGTTTGATTTCTTTGAATTGCATTGACTAATACATTGATTGCGTCATCTTGACCAATAATACTCTCCTTTAGATTCTTTTCTAAATCAAAATTAATGGATTTTTCATTCGTTGTATTGTCAATTTTTCTCAAAGGAACTCCAGAAATGAGCGACACCACTTCAGTTATATTTTCTTCACTAACTATTTCTCTTTTTTTCTTTAAGTCATTCTCCCATTCTAGTTGTTGATCAATTAATTTTTTTTCTAATTTTTTTTCATCATCTCTAAGCTTGGCAGCTTCTTCGTATTTTTGATTTTTTACAACAGAGTTTTTCTTTTCTCTAACATTCTCTAGTTTTTCTTCAAGTTCAATAATCTCTTTGGGCACATCCATGTTTGTTATGTGAATTCTGGATCCTGCTTCATCCATAGCGTCAATGGCCTTGTCTGGAAGATTTCTATCATTGATATACCTGTCAGTTAATTTAACACATGCCTCAATTGCACTATCAGTATATTTTACGTTATGATGATCTTCATACTTATCTTTAATATTTTTCAATATTTCAATAGTTTCACTAATCGAGGTTGGTTCAACCATAATTTTTTGAAATCTTCTTTCTAAGGCACCATCTTTTTCAATATACTTTCTATATTCATCTACTGTAGTAGCTCCAATACATTGTATTTCTCCTCTTGCAAGAGCCGGTTTAAACATATTTGATGCATCCAAACTTCCCATAGCTCCACCTGCACCAACAATTGTATGTATCTCATCTATAAAAAGAATGATATCTCTATTTTTCTCAAGCTCATTCATTACTGCTTTCATTCTTTCCTCAAATTGACCTCTATATTTCGTCCCTGCAACTACACTAGCTAAATCAAGTGAAATAACTCTTTTATTATATAATAGTCTAGAAACTTTTCTCTCAATTATTCTAAGTGCCAAACCTTCTGCAATGGCTGATTTTCCAACACCCGGTTCTCCAATAAGTAGAGGGTTGTTTTTCTTTCTTCTGCTTAGTATTTGTGAAACTCTTTCATTTTCTTTATTTCTACCGATGATAGGATCAAGTTTTCCTTCATTTGCGAAAGCAGTTAAATCTCTTCCAAAATTATCTAAAACTGGTGTTTTAGATTTTTTAGTTTTTGATGAACCAGACTTAACAGTAAAAGGATTTTGTTCAATTGAATCATCATTATTATCATCGTTTTCCTCTTCATAAGTGCTTGATGAAGAAATTTCTTCAAATCCATCATTGCTTTCAGAAATAAGCTCTTTGAATTGGTCCTTAACAATCTCGTAGTTGAGATTTAGTTTTTCCAAAAGTTTGGTTGTTGGATCATTTTCATTTCTTAAAATACACAAAAGTAAATGTGCTGTGTTAATTGAACTTCCCTGAAACAATTTTGCTTCTAAAAAAGTTGTTTTTAATGCTCTTTCGGCTTGCCTTGTTAAATGAAGGTTTTTTCTTAGATTTTCTTCGAAATTCATTATTGGATTAGGGGGACTTAAAATCTCAATTTTTTTTCTTAAAAAATCAAGATCTATTTCTAAAGAGGTTAATATTTTTATTGCCTTTCCACCGCCGTCTCTGAGAATTCCAAGCAATAAATGTTCAGTTCCAATAAAATCATGTCCCAAACGTATTGCTTCTTCTTTACTGTATGTTATTACATCTTTAACTCTTGAAGAAAAATTATCATCCATAGTATAAAATTATAAATAAAAAATATTAATATATAATCTAAAATTAAATAATGTTGAAATTTTTAAAATAATGTTAATAAGTTTATCAAATTGATCTCTGTTAGTTTGTTAAAATTTTAACCTTATAATTATATTTGAAATATATACTAAAGATATGTCTGAAGGAGAAAAATTAATCCCTATAAATATTGAAGAAGCAATGAAATCTGCTTACATTGATTATTCAATGTCAGTTATTGTTTCACGAGCTTTACCTGATGTTAGAGATGGTTTAAAGCCTGTTCACAGAAGAGTTTTGTTTGGAATGAGTGAATTGGGCTTAAGATCTAACAGTAAATATAAAAAATCTGCATTTATTGTAGGTGAGGTACTGGGAAAATATCATCCTCATGGCGATAGTTCAGTCTATGATACGATGGTTAGAATGGCGCAAGAGTGGAGTTTAAGATATATGCTTGTTGATGGTCAAGGAAATTTTGGTTCTATAGATGGTGACAGTCCTGCTGCTATGCGATACACTGAAGCCAGATTAAAGAAAATTTCTGAAGAAATGGTTGAAGACCTTGACAAGGATACGGTTGATTTTCAACTTAACTACGATGATTCGTTAAATGAACCAACTGTTTTACCCACCAAGATACCTAATCTATTGGTTAATGGGGCTTCAGGAATTGCGGTTGGTATGGCAACAAATATGCCACCACACAACCTTTCTGAAGTTATTGATGGAACCATAGCTTACATTGATAACAACAATATTGAAATTGATGAATTGATTAATTTCATTAAAGCACCCGACTTCCCTACTGGTGGTGTAATTTATGGATATGAGGGTGTAAGAGAAGCCTTCAACACAGGAAGAGGCAGAGTTGTAATGAGAGGAAAAGCAGTTTTTGAAGAAGTTAACGGAAGAGAATGTATAATTGTAACTGAAATTCCATATCAAGTCAATAAAGCTGATATGATACAAAAAACAGCTCAATTAGTTAATGACAAAAAAATTGAAGGAATTGCAAACATTAGAGATGAATCTGATAGAAAAGGTATGCGAATTGTATATGTCCTAAAAAAAGATGCAATTCCAAATATAGTTTTAAACACTCTATACAAGTATACTCAGTTACAATCCTCTTTTAGTGTTAATAATATTGCCTTGGTTAATGGAAGACCAATGCTTTTAAATCTCAAAGAGATGATAAAGTATTTTGTAGATCATAGGCATGATGTTGTTGTTAGAAGAACTAAATATGATTTAAAAAAAGCCGAAGAAAGAGCTCACATTCTCGATGGGCTGATTATAGCATCTGATAATATTGATAAAGTAATTGAAATAATAAAATCTTCATCTAACGCAGACAATGCTAGAGAAAACTTAATTAAAGAGTTTTCACTTTCAGAATTACAGGCAAAAGCAATAGTTGAGATGAGGCTTAGGCAACTAACAGGTCTTGAACAAGATAAATTAAGAAATGAACATGCCGATTTATTAAAATTAATTAAAGATTTAAAGGATATTCTAGACAGTAAACATAGAAGAATGTCTATCATTAAAGATGAGCTTTCTGAAATTAAAGAAAAACACGGTGATGATAGGAAGTCAATTATTGAATTTTCAGGTGGTGAACTTAGTATTGAAGATATGATTCCTGATGAAAAAGTTGTGATTACTATTTCTCATGCTGGTTATATTAAAAGAACATCTCTTGCAGAATACAAAACACAAAATAGAGGTGGAGTTGGTCAAAAAGGTTCAACTACTAGAAGTGAAGATTTTTTAGAATATTTATTTGTTGGAACTAATCATCAATACATGCTATTTTTTACTCAAAAAGGTAAATGTTTTTGGATGAGAGTTTTCGAAATACCTGAGGGTAGTAAATTGTCTAAAGGAAGAGCAATACAAAACTTAATTAATATTGAGTCTGATGATAAGGTAAAGGCGTTTATTTGCACTCAGGATTTGAAAGAAGAGGCTTACATCAACAGCCATTATGTCATAATGTGTACTAAAAAAGGTCAAGTTAAAAAAACTTCTCTTGAACAATATTCCAGACCCAGATCAAATGGCATAAATGCCATAACAATCAAGGATAACGATGAACTACTAGAAGCAAAATTAACAACTGGTAACTCACAGGTTTTAATCGCTGTAAAATCAGGAAAATGCATCCGTTTTGAAGAAGGTAAAACAAGACCAATGGGTAGAAATGCATCTGGAGTTAGAGGAATTAAATTAAAAGATAGTAACGATGAAGTTATAGGTATGATTTCTGTAAATGATATGGATAGTGATATATTGGTTGTTTCTGAAAACGGATATGGCAAAAGATCTAGTCTTGAAGATTACAGGATAACTAATAGGGGAGGTAAGGGCGTAAAAACAATTTCAATAACAGATAAAACTGGAAGCTTAGTTTCAATTAAAAATGTTTCAGATGGTGATGACTTAATGATTATTAATAAATCTGGAATAGCAATAAGAATGGAAGTTTCAGATCTTAGAGTCATGGGTAGAGCTACTCAGGGTGTTAAATTAATTAACATAAAAGACTCTGATTCGATAGCGGCTGTTGCTAAAGTTGTTTTAGATGAAGATGATGTTCAAGATATTGATAGCATTGAAGTAGTAGAAGAAGAATAAATAAATTAATGTATTTTTGAGGAATGAAAAAGATAGCTTTATTATTAATTACCTTATTCTTTTCTGATTTAAATTCCCAAAAAAAAGAATTAAGACAAGTAGATAAATTAATATCTCAATCATTCTTTGATGAAGCACTAAGTGAGTTGTCTAAAATAGAATCACTTGTTCTTTCATCTGAGGATAAATACAAAGCGGATTTTTATTTTAAAAAAGCCAAAGTTTCTACTGAACTCAAAAATTTTAAAGA
>MDSZ01004273.1_pt1 | contig 18548 bp, 17 predicted proteins | sample 811201 | NCBI WGS metagenome assembly MDSZ01 (sample SAMN05326647, study PRJNA326480) | marine metagenome | isolation source: seawater | place: Indian Ocean: North | collected 2010
ATCTATCCAGATGTTATAGAGTCATCTGAATCTGAATCAAAAGAGGCAAGGATTATAAAATCTCATCACAATGTTGGCGGGTTGCCAGAAGAAATGAAGATGAGCCTAGTAGAGCCTCTTAGAGACTTGTTTAAGGATGAGGTTAGAAAAATGGGGGCTTTATTGGGCTTGCCAAAGGAAATACTTAATAGGCATCCTTTTCCTGGTCCTGGACTAGGAGTAAGGATATTGGGCGAGATAAATCATGAAAATATCTCCATACTTCAAGAGGCGGACTCAATATTTATTGAAGAACTTAAAAAGGAGGGTTTCTATGATGAAGTTAGTCAGGCATTCTGTGTATACCTACCAGTAAAATCTGTTGGTGTAGTTGGAGATGAAAGGCGTTATGCGGATGTTATAGCTCTAAGAGCTGTTACTACCGTTGACTTCATGACAGCTGAATGGTCAAAGCTCCCTTATAAATTTTTAGGTAAAGTATCAAATAGAATCGTAAATGAACTGGAGGGAGTAAGTAGGGTGGTCTATGATATTTCAGGTAAACCTCCTGCAACTATTGAGTGGGAATAAAATAGCTCAAACGTGTGAAGGATTCACTAGGATTTTTTAGGAAAAACTAGAAATTGTTAATAATAAGTTAAACAAAGATTCATTGGGTATTTTTTATGAAGAAGACCGATAATTTAACTTCTAAGAAGGTCTTGGTTACAGGCGCTACTGGTTTTGTTGGTAGACACTTAATACCCTTACTTCTAAGAGAAAAATACTCAGTTACTGTTACCACAAGGGACAAAAAAAAAGCAGCCTCTTTTCCATGGCACAAAAATGTGGAATGCATTCAACTTGATTTAAATGATGAAACTAGCGCATTGCAAATTGATAATTTTTCTAGTGTAATTCATTTAGCATGGGAAGGGCTTCCAAAATATGAATCTGAATTTCATATCAAGAAAAATTTACCAAATAACTATAACTTTTTACATCAAATTATTAGAAGGGGTGTGAATCATATTTTGATTTCCGGATCATGTAGCGAATATGGTATGCAAAGTGGCCAGATAAAATCATCTGCACCATGCTACCCAATTACAAGATATGCTTTAGCAAAAAATGCCCTACATAATCAACTTCGTGAATTACAACAGCATTATAACTTTCGTTTGCAATGGGCAAGACTATTTTATATGTTTGGTCAGGGTCAGAATAAAAACTCAATAATTCCACAACTGGATAAAGCAATAGACAGAGGTAAGGAAATTTTTAACATGAGTGAAGGGAATCAATTGCGAGACTACCTGCCCGTCGAGGAGGTTGCAGAACAGTTATTGTACTTATTTGAAAAAAAATTAGATGGTGCCTTTAATATATGTAGCGGCCAACCAATTTCAGTAAAAAAACTTGTTGAAAATCATATTTCAAAACGTAAATCAAGCATCAAAATTAACCTTGGGTATTATCCATACCTAGATCATGAACCTATGGAATTTTGGGGTAAAAAAGATATAAGCTTTTTAGAAAAATAAGTTAAGGATGCAATCATTTGATTTTGCAATTTTAAGTTTGGAAACGATATAACTTTTCAAGTATTGAAATCATTAAAAACCTACATATTAAAATAGAAATTTTTATAAAAATAAAATGAAGTATAGGGCTGAAATTGATGGTTTAAGAGCTATAGCAGTTTTACCAGTAATCTTATTTCATTCGGGCCTAAGCTTATTTAGTGGTGGTTACGTTGGTGTCGATATTTTTTTTGTAATAAGCGGATATCTAATAACAGCTATCCTTATTGATGACTTTGAGAACAAAAATTTCAAGATAATTAATTTCTACGAAAATAGAGCGAAAAGGCTATTACCCGCTTTATTTTTTGTAATGCTGACTTGCATTCCTTTTGCCTGGTTGTGGATGCTACCAAACGAACTTGAAAATTTTGGTCAATCGCTTGTAGCCACATCATGGTTTGCAAATAATTTTTTATTAATTTTTACGGATAGTAATTATTGGAGTCCTAGTGCAGAGTTCAAACCTTTACTTCATACTTGGAGTCTGGCAGTTGAAGAGCAGTTTTACTTATTTTTTCCTATAATCTTATTTATTTTTCTTCCATTAGGAAGAAAATTTTTCTTTGGCACAATAATTCTATTAGCAATACTGAGTTTTCTTTCAGCTGACCATGCATTATATGCAAATAAGACGACAAGCTTTTATCTCATTACTTCAAGAGCATGGGAATTGCTTGCAGGATCTATTTGTGCATTTATTGTATTGTTTAAAGGCACTCGTCAAAATAATATACTTTCAATAATTGGCTTAATAAGCGTTATTGCCCCTATTTTTATTTATAACCAAAACACACCATTTCCAGGAATTTATACCCTTGTGCCGGTTTTGGGCACAGTTTTATTAATACTTTTTTCAAACAATAAAACATTAGTTAATAGAATCTTAAGATTAAGGCCATTAATTGGGGTCGGGCTTATAAGTTATTCTTTATATTTATGGCATCAGCCCTTGATATCATTTTCTAAAATATATTTTCAAGAGCCCTTAGATGGCTTTGGCTTATTTTTACTATTGATTATTATATTTTTATTATCATATTTAACGTGGCACTTTATAGAAAAACCGTTTCGATATAGTTATAGATTTAAACAATCAATATTTTTTATGTCCTCAATTTCTATTATGCTAATAATTTCAATTATTGGTTTTTATTTTAATTCTACTAATGGATCTCCAGATAGGATGTTTGAAGGTTCAAACTTTCAACGCAGCATTCAAGAAATAAAAATAAAAAATTTAGAGCCAAGGATCAATTTACAAGAATTATTAAAAAATAATATCGTTGACAATAACCTTTTAATTATTGGTGATTCTTTCGCTGATGATATTGCTTACCTTATTGTTCACAAATACCCCGAATTAAGCCCTTTAATCTTAAGCAATCCTGAGTCTTTTTTAAGAAATGAAAATCTATCGCAGGCAGTAATTTGCAATCAAGACTTTTTAGATAAATTATCTTTATCAAACATTAGATCTGTAATTTTTTCCTTTGATGAGGGCTATGAAATTTCTTGCATGAATAAAATTTTTGAAAATAGTGATTTAGATAAAATTGATTTTCTCTTTGTAGGAGTAAAACAATTTGGATATAACTTAAATTGGCTCTCAAGAAAAAGCTCAGAAGAAAGAATTAATAAATGTCAAAAACCTTTAAGAGAAAAACTTTTAATAGATCAAAAAGATTCAGAAAATATACCTAGTGAAAATTATTTCTCTTTCTTTAAGAAATTTAGTAAAAATCAATGTTTCCCTATTACCAATAATAAAGGAGAGCTTCTATCAAGCGACAGAAATCATTTTACAATTGCTGGGGTTGAATTCTTTTCAGAACCATTCCTTATGGACGAAAACTTAATCAGGATCATAGATAATATTAGATCATAAATATTAATGACTTAATTTATTACTATAGGAAAGTTACTTTAATTATTTTCATAGTTTCTTTAAACAACTAATAGGAAAAAATTATAAGAATTTTTTAAAAAACTTTTTTATGAAATCATTGGATCAATAACTCATTTTATTTATTGAAGTTATCTTTAATCATTGAACTGTCTTGGAAATGCATTTCAATTTGAGTAATGATCCATCGTATAATAGCTAACCTAAGTTTTTACAACATAGATTTAAACTAGAATATATGATGGCCAATTTTCGATATTTAAGGATTTACACTTTTTTAGTATTGATCATAACAATCTATATGTATCTTTTAAGAATTAGCGCTATAAATTAATACTTTAAACCTCTTTATGAAAAATATAGATAAGAAAACAGTTGAAGGTTTTGGAGACGAGTGGCATAAATTTAACCAATCATCTATTCCAGAGGATGATCTCAAAAAAGCCTGGTTACAATATTTTGATATTTTCCCATTTAATGATCTTACTTCCAATTCAGAAGGCTTTGATATGGGCTGCGGAAGCGGAAGATGGGCAAAGTTTGTTGCTCCCAGAGTAAGCATTCTTAATTGTATTGATCCAAGCAAAAAGGCACTTCTCATTGCAGAACAAAACCTTTCAATGTTCTCAAATATTCGCTTTTTTCATGGATCTGTAAGTGATGAAATTCTTCAAGAAGGTTCTCAAGATTTTGGATATTGTCTAGGAGTTCTTCATCATGTTCCAGACACTCTTAATGGAATAAAGGCGTCTTCAAAATTATTAAAAAAAGGTGCACCCTTCTTAATATATCTTTATTATAATTTTGAAAATCGCTCATTTTTTTTCAAGCTGCTTTGGCAAGTATCAAATTTAATAAGAAGATTTATTTCAGTCATGCCTAGAAAAACAAAAATGCTTTTAACCGATTTCATAGCTTATTTTGTTTACTATCCCTTAGCCAGATTAGCACTTGTATGTGAGAAAATTGGTATAAATGTTAGTAATTTTCCTTTAACGGATTATAGGAATAAACCTTTTTATTTCATGAAAACCGACTCTCTTGATAGATTTGGTACTAGACTTGAGAAAAGATTTAGTAAAGATGAAATTAAAACAATGCTTTCTGAGTCAGGGTTTAGAGATATTAAATTTTCAGAAAAAATGCCACATTGGGTAGCTATTGCGTATAAAAAATAAATTAGGTTTTAATGTATTTTTAATTTTATTCAGAAAATTATAAGTAAATGGATATTACTGTTTTTATTCCTGCACGACTTGAGTCCTCAAGACTGAAAAAAAAGGCTTTGAAATTGATCTCAGGTATACCTGCAATTGTTCACACATACATTAGAAGTACCTTTGCAAAAAATATAAGTGATGTTTATGTCTGTACAGATTCTAATTTGATTGCTAGGGCGGTTAAAAAAGTAAATGGAAAAGTAATAATGACTAAAAAACATATTAATGGAACAGAAAGAGTCGGTGAGGCAGCAGCTAAGACTAATTCTAAAAATTTAATTATGATTAATGGAGATGAAGTTCTTATAAATCCAAATCACATCGAGCTTATGTCAGAATGTTTAGCAAAAAATCATGACAAGATAAAATTTTTTCAAGGACATACAGTCTATAACGAATTAAACGATAAGGCATCTTTCAAAAGTGTCCTGAATAAAAAAAACCAAATTATTTTCTCTTCAAGAGAAGATATTCCCTCATCATGTATTTCTGGTATTGAGTCACTTAAGAAAACAGTATTTATAACTGGCTTTGCTAGAAATGCAATAACAGAGTATGTGAATTGGGGCGAATGTGATTTGGAAAGAATAGAGCCCAATGAATTTCATAGAATACTATTTCATGATGAAAAAATTCAATCAATTGAAATGCAAAATGCCCAAATAAGCTTAGACACTCAAAAGGATCTTGAACTAATTAAAAAACTTTTTTTGAAAGACAAACTTTATGAAAGATACAAACACTATAAAGAAATGTTTTGAATTAGCTGAAAAAAAAATATTACAGCAATTACGCACAATTCTCTCAAGCAGAACCACCAGGGCTTTAAAAAATGATGGTTCATTAATCACTGATGGAGACTTAATGATCCAGAAAATTGTTTGCGAGTTATTTGAAAATTATTTTGAAAATATAATCATTATTTCTGAGGAGCAAGAATTTAAAGATAATCTTAATTTCAGTGAGAATTATCTTTTGTCACTTGATCCAATAGATGGCACAGAGAATTATGCCTCAGGACTACCCGAATGGGGCGTTGGTCTAGCACTATTTTTTAATAATCAACATGTCTATTCAATGATCTTGTTACCTGAACTTGGTTTATCAATAAAAACCGGGGATACACTTAATTATTTTGAGTCAAGAATAATTGGATTGTCTTCAAGCATTCATTCAAATATGAATTTAAAACTTGATAAAGGCTCTGAATACAGGATAACTGGCTGCTCAATGTATAATATTTTTAATACTATACGGGGTAGTTTTCAGTGCTATAAAAATATACAAGGGGTTAATTCATGGGATATATTGCCAGGAGCTAACCTCGCATTAGAACATAATTTAAAAGTTAAAATTAATGGCAAAAAGTATGAAGGAAAGTTTTTACTCCCAAATAAAAGATATATTATCGAAATCACTAGATAGTATTTTTATTATAGGAAAAGGTTCGTCAGCAGATAATTTTGATTTCTCAAATGTCTCAGAAAATTCTTTAGTAATTAATATTAATGACTCGGAAAGGATTTATCCTGGCGAAATTGCAATTTTTCACTCTGACTGGGTTTTGCCATCTATAGAGGAAAATGGATTCAAATCAAAACTATATATTTCTCCTTTCAATCTATCTGATTATGGAGTCAACCATCTTATTATTCCCAAAGAAGATAATGATCAAGATGTCCAAGATCTCTTGTTTCAGAGACTGTTAGATGAGTCATTAAGTATTGAGAATTACATTTTTACTTCAGCACTCAAAGTTGCAAACATCATTGCATCTCAAAAGAATAAAGTCTTAAAGGTCTATTTGATTGGTTTTGATTTTGATATTGATAAAGGCTACTCAAATCAATTTAAAAAAAACTACAATCAGATTTCTGAATTTTCATCTGTTATTATCAAAAGTCAGAGCAGACTTTGTGAGGAAATTCTATCTAAGGATATTTTTTCAAATATAAATATTTATCATATTGGATCTTTAAGTTTTAGTAGCTCTTTTGAAAAAAAACAAATCAAAGTTAGATCAAAAAATAACTTCAAATTCAATTACTCTTTATCTTTAAAAGAAAAATATAAAGATTTAATTACATCCAAAAAAGTCATAATCACTGCTGAGTTGACTACAAATCATTTTGGAAATATCAGTTCATTAAAATCGATGGTAATTAAAGCCAAGGAATCAGGTGCTGACATGGTAAAAGTACAAAAACGCGATGTAGAAAACTTTTACTCAAAAGATCAGCTTAATTCTGAATATATATCACCCTTTGGAAATACATTTAGGGATTACAGGAATGAGTTAGAGCTTGATAACGAAGGTTTCTATGAATTAAACAAGGTTTGTGAGCAAGAAAATATTCCTTGGTTTGCTAGCGTATTAGATATTAATTCTTTTGAATATATTTTAAGTTTTGGTTGCCCACTTATCAAAGCGCCCTCAACAATTTCTAATAAAAAAACCTTTCTAGATCATCTTGCTAAGAATTACACCGGCGATATCGTTATTTCAACTGGTATGACTGATCAAAAATATGAAGATTTTATTTTAGATAATTTTTCAAAATGTAATAAGATTTTCTTACTACAATGCAATTCTGCTTATCCCAGTCCACCTGAAGAATGTAATGTTGCAGTTATTTCAAGATATGCAGAATATAGTAAATCCTTTTCCAATGTTATTCCTGGATATTCAAGTCATGACATAGGCTATATGGCTTCATGCATGGCAATCTCTGCAGGGGCTAAAATGATAGAAAAGCATGTCAAACTTAGAAGCAATGATTGGTCACATTTTGACTCTGTTGCACTTGAACTTCATACAGATGAATTTAAAGATTTTGTTAGTCAAATTAGACTTGCTGAAAAAATCTATGGCTCTTCAAGAAAAAAAATTAATTCGAATGAGCATCATAAGTATTAATTCTTAAACGCAAAAAACTTATACAATAAAAACGTAATTAAAGCTGGTAATCCTATCACTAAAATGTGAGAGAATGGATGAGAATAAACACCAAACCCAATAAAATTAAATAACTCAACAAGTAGATTAAATGAGATGATTGCTATGGGGAAAAAACTAAAATTAATAAGTAAAAACCTTACAGCTTGAGTGTTATATGGCACCAATGAGTAGGGAAATACATACCTTCTGTATAACACAAAAGCAGTGAATAACCCTATAAAATATGCAACGACAAAGCTAACGTTCGAGTTTATTTTAAGAACTTGATGAAGTAAGAATCTTGATGATAAATTTGCAAATGCGCTTGTTGAGCCAGCAAATATGAATTTAATAAACTGAGCAGAAAAATAAATAAGTAGGAAATTCTTTAAACTCTGAAACATTAGGGCTTTAAATCAAGATTTCCTTCATACCAGTTATAGGTATTTTTAAGCCCCTCTTTGAGATCAAATTTTGATGAAAACCCTAGGGAATTTAATTTTGAAATATCAGGACATCTTCTCGGCGTACTACCTTTTTTAAGGCTCCCAGGAATTATATTTACATCTGCACCAACAATGCTTCCAAGCTGCTCAACTAAATTAATGATCTCTATCTCATTGTCTGTTCCAATATGATAAATGTTCTTATGTTCTCCCTTCTTAAGAATTAATTCCAAACCAGCAATAAAGTCCTCAATGTAAATAAAAGAACGAGTTTCTTTTCCAGATCCTTGTATTTCAAAATCAATTTTATTGCTGGATTCTTCTTGCAATTTATTTAACATCCTAACAATGAACTGAGGAATTACATGCTCCCAACCCATATCAGGACCATAAACGTTATGAGGTCTAAAAATTAATGTTCTCTCGAAGTATTTAGAATAATTAATAGTTAATAATTCACTAATTAATTTACCACCACCATAAGAATACCTAGGATTCATAGGATCTGGGATTATAAGACTTACTTCTTCAGGTGTCGGTATAGTTTTAGGTGATTGATAAACTTCAGAGCTTGATGCAAGAACTAATTCACTGACATCATTTTTTATTGAGCCATCAATAACATTTAACATACCCTTAACGCCTACATCAAGTATCAGATCTGGTTTTTCATAAAAAAACTCAGTCCCATTGACATATGCTAGGTGCAAAACAGATTCAATACCTTTAAGAGCCGTATTGACAGCATCAATATCTCTAATATCACCCTGAATAAAATCAATTTCAGAAAGAATATTGTCCAATCTCCTTAAGTTGCCTCTTGAATTATTGTCAAAGACTCTTACGCTATCCCCATTTTTTATAAGCGCCTTTACTAAGGCACTACCTATGAATCCCGAACCACCTGTAACTAAATATTTCTTCAAATTATTTGATTAGATTCCAGACATCAACCACGTGTTGTGTCTTATTAAAATTTATTTTTTTATAGTTTTTGTGAGGAGCAGCTATAATAATGATAGAACATTTCTTGATAATTTCTTCCTTTGAAACGAAGGACGCATCCTCATAGTATTCATCTGAACAAAAAACATTAGCATTATTTGATAGCAGAATCTTTTTTAGTTTAAATGACAAAGAGTCCCTTATGTCATCAACCTCAGCTTTAAATGCCATCCCAAGAATGCCAATATTCTTATTTTTTAAACTTTTTGCTTTCAATAAATTTTTAACTATATAGTCTGGGAAACCTTCATTAATTAGCATTGCCGAATGACCCAACAAAAAGTTATTGTTATACATGCTTGATAACTGCATTGTGTCTTTAAGCAAACAGGGACCAGCAGCAAATCCAGCGCCAGGTAATTGAGCAGCTCTATCATATCCATCAACCATGGCATGCCTAACTTCTTCATAATCAATACCATAATCATTGCAAATCATGTAGAACTGATTAGCGAGAGCAAACTGAACATATCTCCAGGAATTAGAGAATAGCTTTGCCATTTCTGCTTCATGCACAGATGTATGAATTACTTTAGATGTAATTTTTTTGAACAGTTGCGCAGCTTTTTTCGTACCACTATTACTATATCCGGATACTATTTGAGGTAGTTTTTCTAATTCCATTACAGCATAGCCTTGTACAATTCTTTCTGGACAATATGACAAGAGTTTATTTTTTGAAGGTCCAAGAACTTTATAGATTTGGTCACAGGTTTTTGGGGCGACTGAGCTTCGTATAATTATTGTTTGATCTGAACTAATATACTTTTTTATTCTTTTTATAAAATCTATGAACTTTTGCGTTTTTGGATTCATGAATTCATCTATAGGAGTGCCAATCGCAATAATTATATTTTTAGCATCTCTAATTGATTCAGGACTCTTTGAAAAGTTTAATTTTCCATTATTAACAACACTCTTTAACAATTTTTCGGATTTGTGCTCCACAAATGGCATTTTTCGATCAGAGAATACTATTTTTGCAGTTTTATCATTTATGTCATGCAAACAAACACTTAGCCCTTTTGATGCAAATACCACACCCAAAGGCAAACCTACATGCCCTAAGCCACCAACTATGCAAATATCATATTTTTTTTTCATTAATCAATAATTTTTGGCTCAGGCAAGGGAACAATAAATTTACCTTTGTAACCTAGCTTTTTAATTTTTGGAATCAGCTCATCTGCAATATGCCAAGAAAATATTAGTGCATATTCAGGTTGATTTTCATAAAGTATTTTTTCATCTAAAACTGGTATGGTTGTACCGGGCATATATTTACCTATTTTATGGGAGCCTTTAATTTCAACTATACATTTTATTAAGTCTGAATCTAATCCAACATAATTTATTAGAGTGCTTGCTCTGGATGGAGCACTTATTCCATAAATTTCTTTGCCAGCAGATTTAATTTTATCAATTAATGACATCAATGATGATTTTGATAAAACAACTCTTTCTTTGAATTGATTCATAGACTCCATATTTAAGTATTTTTCTTCAAGCTTCAAAGTTGATTCAACTGATTTATGAGTTTTGTGGACATTAGACTTGGATGCAAATACCCTAATTGAGCCACCATGAGTTGGTATTTCAGTTGCTTTGAATGGAGAAAAATTATTTTTTTCAAGAAGAAATTTTAAGCTTGTAAGCGAGTAATACCTAAGATGCTCATGATAGATTGTGTCATATTGAAGAGTTTTAATGAGCGGAATTAAATAATGAGATTCACTAATAAATATGCCATCATCATCAAGAACCTTATTGATTAGGGTAGTAATTTTATTTGGTTCGTCTATATGAGCAAATACATTTGTAGCAGTTACAACCTTTGCTTTTCCATGCTTTTCTAATATTTCATCAACAACTTTCTCAGAAAAATAATCTATTATTGTAGGTATACCTCTTTCAATAGCTATTTTTCCAATATCCTCAGGCGTAACCCCTAATACCCTATGATGATCTTTAAAATTAGACAGTAAATTCCCATCATTAGAGCCTATATCAATTACTAAATCCTCTTTTTTAAGCGAAATAACTTTCAATACTTCTTCATAAAGATTTGCAAAGTTATCTCTGAGTATCTTCGTAGTACTGCTAGTGTAAGGATATGATGAAGGAAATAATATTTCCTGATCAACTACAAGGCCTAATTGTGCTAATTTTGAATCTTCACAAAATAATAGCTCACAAGGATATGATGGAGATTCTTCAGGAAGCGTTCCTATTTTCTTATATTCGTTTACAGGCGGGTGATAGCCTAAAAAAATAACAGATTTAAGATCTTTTGATCCAGATATCTGACAAGTATCACTAATTTTTGAAGTTTTTTTTATCATGTTGGTAGTTAAGTTTTAGTGATTATAATGATTTTATTTACTTAAGTTAGTCTTAAGGCAGTTTTTAGTAATTTTTCTTCTGAGCCAAGAAGTTGCAAGTCCGTAGAAATACCATTTTAAATACTTATTTAACCATTTCAAAACTTTAAAGTTACTTTTACCTTCAGTTCTTTCAATCCATACAGATGGCACCTCACTAATTTTCCATTTAAGACGATTAACTTTTACTAGTATCTCAAGTGAATACGTGAAACCTTCATTAGACTCAACATTAATTGTGTTCAATACTTTTCTGGAAAACAACCTAAATCCATTGCTTGCATCTCGAACAGGTATGCTTGAAAAAAAATATAAAGTTGAACTGGCCAGTCTTACTAAAATTGATTTCAAAACTGGGCACCCTTGCATAGATCCCCCTTTCATAAATCTGCTTGCTACAACAACTTCTGAGCCAGATTCATAATCATTAAACATAAGATCTATGATTTTAGTATTTTCAAAGTCATCAGCAGGATAAACAATTACACAATCTAGGTCAGTTTTGGTAAATCCTGTCTTGATCGCTTCACAAGGACCTTTGTGATTATTTTTTATTAAATTTACTTTATTTTTATATTCAGATCTTTCAATAGCCTTTACAGAGGTATCTTCATCAATGTCATAACAAATATGTATTTTGTTATAAGTTTCAACATTACTATTAATCAGATCTATTGTTTTCAAAATTTGATCACCTTCATTAAATACAGGTATAAGAATATCTATCGACATGGGTTAGTCATCCAAATCTAATTTTTTAAGTTTAGATAAATCCATTGTTGCATTAGTTGCAATTTCAAAGTTTAAATTTTGAGTAATATATTTTCTTTTTGATTCTTTTAAAGTTTTTTTGAAGGGTTTATATCTTTCATAATCACTTAGCGACTCAAAAGAACCTACATTCAAGATCCCAAAAACCTCCATTGAAGAAATTTTTACAATAATTTTTACAAGTTTGTTAATATCGATGCTTGATGAAAATATATCATTAGCTGATTCAGCAAATGGAATATTATCAGGATCAAAAAACCTTGTTCTAATTATGCAAAAATTGGACAAAGTTCTAACAGAAAACTCACCCATAAGCTTTGTTAATCCATAATAGTTATATGGCTCGAGTATAGATTGCTCACTATAGTTACCGACTTTAGAGGGATATACTCCATCAGTAGAAATATAAATAAATCTGATCTCATCTTGTGATTTTTTAGCAGCTCTTACAAGATTAAGAGTTCCCTCTGAATTAACCTTGAGTGCTTCTCTTTTATTTTCTTCGCATTCTTTCATTCTTGCCATTGCAGCAGTATGAATAATAAGGTCAATTTTGTTTGACTCAAAAAAAGAAATAACAGAGCTTTTGTTAATGATATCTAATTCATTTCTTAGGGGTGATAGCAAAGTAAATTCTTTAGAAAGATGAAATTTTAATCTCTTACCAAGATTGCCTGTGCCGCCAGTTAACAAACAAACTTTATTCATTATTATTGAAGACTCTCATTAATTCTTCGGTGTAAAGGAATCCTCCAGACTCTTTCCATGTACTCGGATTACTTAAGTTAATATTCCAAATGTCATCTCTATCTGGAAAAGGGGGTATGGAATCTTTTACATATGGCCAAACCAGAACATTATAATTAATGTCATCACTCCATTTATCAATTTCCTCATTCCAACTTGGCCATTTTTGGTTGTTTAAAGCATAATCAGGAACAAAACTAATAACTCTTGGGTAATATTCTAAGGCCCCAACAATAATCGAAAGATTGACCAAAATTGAGTAAAAAAATAACTTTGATCTTCTAGAAGCAATGTATACAGCAAAAATAAAAATAAAAGATGTTAGATATGAATAACGAAAACCGCCATGACCTCCTAATGATAGCAAAGTTATTAAACTACTTAGATATATAAATATTAATCCAAAGTAAATTTTTTCCTTACCTTCTAAATTTCGATATACACCAATCAAAAAAATTATTAATGTGATAAGAAAAATTAAGTTTAAAAATATTAGCAATGCAGGCACCTCATATAAAATTGTTTCAATCTTCATGGTTATGCCTTCGCCTAAAATAAAATTTAAAAAATCTAGATTTATTTCATTATTATTAATGGCTAAGTATATATGCCTAGTAAAAAGAGAAATAAAATATCCAAATACTGGAAAGATAATATTAGGCGAGAAAAGGTAAATTAAAAATTCAGTAATACTATAGTCTTCACTAAAGATTCCCCTATTTACGTTCAGGACATTTGTTTCAAGGCTCGTTGAAATAAAAAAATATGATAAGTGTAGTATTCCCCCAACTAGCAAGACTCCACAATAAATCAGGGATTCAGAATTTCTATTTTTAAACAATCTAAATAAAAAAAAGGGAGACATCATTAAGGTTATTGGACCAGTTAGACTGCCAACAAATAAAATTAATGAATAGAAAGTCTTTCTAATGAAGGTTTTAGTTGTATCATCAAGAAGAATTAAAAAAGTAGAGATAGGGATAATAAATCCTAGATTAGTTGAGTTTAACCAAATTTCTCCTGTGGAGCAGGATAGTATTAAAAAGGCAGCTAAATATACTTTTGCTTTGATATCTTTCCATAAATGAAAATCTGACGTAGCAATAATTATTATTGGGATCAGAATCACAAATAATCCTATTAATGTATGTACAAGAGGAGCATTTTCCAGGCTTACAAGACTTGCCAAAAAAGCAGAAATTCTTGATAAAAGAACATAGTAAGATGGATAAAGAATTGCATTAAAACCTGTAAAAGCACTTTCAACAGAATTAAATGTCTCAAAATAAATTGATTCTTCAGCCCAAAATCTAGGTTTTAGAATAAAATCTGGATATCTGAGTAATACAATAACAAATGATAAAAAAACTAATAAAAAATTTTGATTAAAGATTTTCATAATTTGGTTCATTAGCTTTTAAATTTGAGGACGTATTGTATATTTTTTATGCATGAAAAATAAGTTAAGAAGAAAATAGCTATATTTTCTCTAAAAATAATTTTAAATACCCCACGTGAATTATTGATAAAAACTAATTTCAATTTATAATTCCAAATTTCCAGAATAGGATAATATTATGCCAACTCAAAATGATAGTAAAAGCGATCAAATCGCAAAAGATGTTTCATCCTTCTTTGATGGATATGCAGAGGATTTTTCGAGCATATATTTAGAGGATACTAAAAAGAGATCTCCATTTAATAAATTGATGGATAAACTTTATAGGCATGATATTGTTGATCGCTTTCAAAGAACCGTTAAAGAAACACAAAAATCTGAAATTCAAACTGTCCTAGATATTGGATGTGGCCCAGGCCATTTTGTAATAAAGTTTTTAGAACAGGGTAAAAAAGTTACCGCTCTTGATATTGCACCAAGTATGCTTGAGATTACCAAACAAAGAGTTCTGAGCAAATATCCTGATTCTGATGTGAAATATATCCTAGATGATTATTCTGCTCACCATTTTGATGAACAATTTGATGCAGCATGTGTAATGGGTTTTTTTGATTATGTAGAAGATCCAGTAAGTGTATTAAAAAAACTATTGAAAGATATTAAAAAAGAAATTTATATTTCAATTCCTGGCAATAAGGGGTTTTTAGCTTTTCAAAGAAAGATAAGATATAAGTTAAGAAATTGTCCACTATATTTATATTCTGAAAGTGATTTAAAAAATTATCTAGATGCGGCCGGATGTTTAGACATAACTGAGTTTTATCAGACTGAAAGAGGTCAGTTCATCATCATAAGGAAATAAGTATCAATAAAAAGTCTTTTTATTTATCCATTGATTATGAAGATTTTACCTACAATCTTCTTCGAACAATAGGTTCTGAGCCAAAAGCTAATTTTGATGCACTCAATTTAAGTTATGAGCTTATAAATAACTACTGTCAATCAAAACTGGGCAATAAAAAACTTACTTTTTTTACGACTGGAATTCTAGCTAAGACTTATCCAGAAATTGTTAAGCGAATTTCAGATGATGGTCATGAGATAGGATGCCATTATCATTATCATGATTTAATGTTTAAGCAATCAAATGACGAAATCAATTTTAATATTGAATTAGCAAAAGAATATATTTTTAAGGCATGCGGTCAAGAAGCTAAAGGTTTTAGAGCGCCAGTATTTTCAATCCCAGAAACTAGAAAGGATATTTTTGGAATATTACAAAATCACTTTGAATATGATTCAAGCTTTGTAATTGATTTATCTAAGAAAGATATTTCAGATTATCAAAAAGAATCTCCCTTTAATTTGAGCTCAATGAAAGAGTTTCCAATAATCCCTAAAACATATTTTTTTAACACTTTTAGAATTAAATCTGGAGGAACGTTTCTGAGATTATTTTCAAAGAAAACTACTTTAGATGTGATGAATTTTAGTTATCAGAATGGTTTTATTCCATTAGTCTATATGCATCCTTATGACTATTTATATTCTAGAGAATTTTGGGTACCGTACAGTGAATTCAAGAATAATGGTTTTTTTAAAGATGCTTACACATATTTGAGACAAATCCAGTGGCTGATGACAGGCAATAAAAAGGTGTTTAATAAAATTGATTTCATTCTTGAAAATTTTTCACATGCCGGAAGAATGGATAATTTACTCAAATAAATGTCAAAAAATTGTGCTTTTGTAACTGGTAGTGGAGATACCCTTGTTAGGTTCAGGATTGAGCTCATAAAGGTCTTAATCTCAAAGGGCTTCACTGTTCATGCGTTGTTTTCAGAATGTAGGGCTGAATTTGAAGAACAGCTTGAATCTATCGGAGTAATAATTCACAAGACACATCTCAAGAGAAAAAGCGTTAATCCTTTTGAAGCTCTTAAGAGCATTCATGAAACAAAAAAAATTTTAAATACAATTAAGCCTGAGTTTGTATTCTCATACCTTCATAAAACAGTTGTTGTAGGGTCTATTGCTGCAAAACTTTCAGGAACAAGAAAAATAATTTCATTAATTACGGGTACTGGCCACATTTTTGACAAAGATACACTCAAGCAAAAGATTTCCAGGCTAGCAGGGATCATTGGATTTAAGATAGCTCTTAACTTTTCATCAAAAGTAATATTCCAAAATCCTGATGACAGAAATTTGTTTATTAATCTTGGCATAGTAAAAAGCAATAAATCTTTTATTGTTAATGGGTCAGGTGTTGACATGCAATTGTTTTCTAAAACTTTACTTCCAAGTGATCCAGTTTTTTTGTGTATGTCCAGGTTAATTAAATCAAAAGGACTAATTGAGTTTGCTAAAGCTTCAAGAATAGTTAAGAAAGATTTTCCTAATGCTCGATTTCTTCTTTATGGATTTCCTGATAACCATGCTGACTCCATTGATGAACTTGAAGTAAAAAATCATTGGTATAAAGATTATGGAGTTGAATATTTTGGATATGCATCTGATCCAGTATCAGTATTAGATAAATGCAATGTGTATGTACTACTTTCATATAATGAAGGTACGCCAAGAAGTGTTTTAGAGGCAATGTCAAAGGGAAGAGCAATAATTACTACTGATGCCTCTGGCTGCAAAGAAACTGTTGAAGAGGGAGTTAACGGTTATAAAGTTCCTGTAAAAGACTATATAAATGCCTCTCATGCAATGAAAAACCTGTTAAATAACTCTGATAGAGAGCGAATGGGTGCAGAATCATGGAAACTTTGCAAAAGAAAGTATGACGTGAGACTCGTGAACAAAGATATTATCAACATAATTTTCAATTAGGATATTAATTTGTTATCAACAAATATTAATGAAAACTTAATTATGATGTATATGCAAACAGCTATAGAGTTAGCAAAAGAGGCATATAAGCATGATGAAGTTCCTGTTGGCTCTATAATAATTAAAGACAAAAAAATTATTGGCAAAGGTTTTAATACCTCATTGCGTGATAGATCTGTAACTGCTCATGCTGAGATAAATGCAATAAATGATGCATCTAAGACAATTAATAATTATAGACTTGAGAACTCAATTATTTTTACTACATTAGAGCCATGTCATATGTGTGCAAAGGCAATAGTTGATGCTAGGATTGATCTATTGATTTTTGGAGCAAGAGAGCCAAAAACAGGGGCTATTATTTCTGTAGATAATTTTTTTAAAAAAGACTTCCTAAATCACAGGGTTGAATTTAGGGAGGGCTATTTGAAAGATGAATCTAGCAAATTACTAAAGAGTTTTTTTTCAGAAAGACGAAAAAATAAATAAAAATTTATTATTTTAGTTCAACCCAAATAGGACAATGATCTGACGGCTTTTCCATTGCGCGAGCTTTATAATCAATCCCAGTTGATCTTAAAAATTTAGACAATTTTTTTGCAACCATTATGTGATCTATTCGGAGACCTCTTTTAGGCTCATCATCAAACATTCTAGACCTGTAATCAAACCAAGAATAAATAGAATCTTCATCTGGATTTTGAAGCCTCCAGCTATCAACAAATCCGAGATCTCTTATTGAATTCCACATTTCAATTTCTTCAGGTAAGAATGCACATTTGCCATCACGAAGCCACCTTTTTGAATTATTTTCGCCTATCCCAATATCCTTTTCAGATGGTGCTACGTTAAAGTCACCCATCACAATTATGTTTGAAGAACATTTTTGTAGCTTTTGTATGTGAGACTTTAAATCTTTATAGAACTTAACTTTTTTAGGAAACTTTATTTCATGATTTCTATTTTCACCTTGAGGGAAGTAACCATTTAAAATGTAGATATCATCATTTTTAAATTTATACTTGCCTTGAATAAACCTCTTTTGATCCTCGTCTGTATCTTTTAAAAAACCTTTAGAAATTTCCAATGGTTTCTTTTTACTCAGCAAAGCTACTCCATAATGACCTTTTTGACCCCAATATTCGCAGTGATAACCAATTTCATTAATCAACTCAACAGGAAATTCATCATTATGCACCTTTGTTTCTTGAAGCCCAATAACATCAGGATCCAGATGATCACGGATATACTCAAGTTGATGAGGTCTTGCTCTAACGCTGTTGATATTAAAAGAAATAATTTTCATTAATTTTGATTGACCGCGATTAATTG
>MDSZ01106823.1_pt1 | contig 18541 bp, 14 predicted proteins | sample 811201 | NCBI WGS metagenome assembly MDSZ01 (sample SAMN05326647, study PRJNA326480) | marine metagenome | isolation source: seawater | place: Indian Ocean: North | collected 2010
AGCCAGATGAGGAAACAACCATAACCCTTACTGATACCGCTGGCACTTCGGTCACCTTCGCCGTTGACGATGCTGGTGACGGCACTTCGGTCTCCGGCGCCACCGCAGTCGATGGTAGTGGAGCCGTCTCGACAGCTGCTGGTATTGATACCAAACTCGTTGAGGCAATTAATGCTTCCGCTTTAGCTATCACAGCCACAAACCCTAGCGCCGGAAAAGTTGTCTTAACGCAAGACACCGGCGGTATTGCTGGTAACACAGCTATTACCCTTAGCAATGCTTCAAACTGGAATTCAAACACTTCAGTAAACGTGCCAGCTGCCTTCTCAGGCGGTACTGGTCCGGTTGATAATGGAAATATAGGAACAGGATCATGCGCTGCGATCTTCTACTTGCAAAACGGTAAGATTCAATTAAGTGGAAACTTGATTGGCGGCAATGACGTTGCAACAGCATCTGCTGGAGCTTATATCGGTTCAGATTCTAACGGTAATTACAAGGTCCTTATCCAAAGCGCAACTCAGGGCGCAGAGACATTTGTATTCAACTTTAATGACAACTCCGAAAACTTCATTAGAAACCAATTTAACACAAACCCACAACTACACTCATCGGGTAACTACTACCCTGCATCAGCAGAAAAAGATTACTGGCTGGGCGAGACATTTGAGCAAGATGTGAGAGACAGGGGCTTAGCTTCTACGGCAGGTATCGGAATCATTCTTGGTCTTGGTTCTGGGTCTGCCACTGGCGATCAAACTGGACCACACTTAATGAAAGGTCAAGCTTCCCGCGAAGCTGTCGCTGGTTGGTTCATCGCTCAAGATGTTGGTGAGGCTAGCGCTTATGAAGCCGATAAAATGCAAAAGCTGTTCAGACTTAAGGGTCGTGGTCACGGCGAGTGGCTGCACAAGAACCTCAAGGTCTCAATTGAGAGAATTAGGCAATCAAATTCACAGCTCGGCGACTATGGTTCCTTCTCTGTTGTCTTAAGAAGACTTGGAGATACTGATCAAAATGTTCAAGTTGTTGAAAGGTTCGACAACTGCAACCTTGACCCAAGATCTCCTAACTTTGTCGCTAGAAAAATTGGTGATAGATTCTCTGCTTGGGACGAGACTTTACAAAGACTTAGATACTATGGAGAGTACCCTAACTTGTCAAAGTATGTCTACGTTGAAATGAATGACGATGTTGAGGCTGGTGCTACTGAAGCTTCACTTCTGCCCTTTGGGTATTTTGGTCCTCCACGTATGACCGGCTCCACAGATATTCTTAGCACAACCGATCCTGATACTGAGGCAGTTTACAAGTCAATGCTCGCTTGGAGTGGTTCTTTCGCAGGATTCGCTGGGCTTAGCACGTTGGCAGCTGCCCATGATGGCGTAGAGCTTATTGGTGGAGTTAGCAACAACGTCACTGCATCGTTCTTGTTCCCAACATCTAGACTGCGCGTCAGCGCATCAGATGGCGGTCAGACTGACCCCACAAAGGCATACTTCGGATTTAGCACTACTAGAACTGCAACCTCAAACGATAGTGATCGCAGTGTGGCTGACTTGCACCGACTGATTTACTCTGGCTTCCCAGATGATCCAACCTCTGGAGAGAACGCTGCTGGATTTGGTGTGCAAGAGTTCTCGTATGTCTTCAGTCTAGATGACATCAGAAAAACTGATGCTACTGACAACGCAGCGTACTACTATGAGTCTGGTTCGCGAGCTAGCAATGTTTCTGTCACTGCAGAGTCTGGCTCTTACAAGATCCTTCTTGATGCAAACTACAACAGATTTACTGCTCCATTCTGGGGTGGCTTCGACGGATTTGACATCACTAAGCCAGATCCAGTCGCTAACTCACTCATGAGTTCAGTTTCAACTGAGGATAATAACTATGTTTTCCACACGATTAGAAGAGCGATTACAACTTTAGCAGACCCTGAGTTGCTTGACTATAACTTGCTTGCAATGCCGGGTCTTACACAAGAGACGCTGACAAACTACGAGCTTCAGATTGCTGAAGAGCGCGGAGATGCACTGGCATTAATCGATATTCCAAACGTATACACTCCAACTCATGAGGAATATAAAACCAAGCTCAACAGACCTTCAAAGAGCCCTCTTAGTAGAGCTAATGAAATTAAAGACAGAAGACTTGACTCCTCTTACGGAGCAACGTTCTACCCATGGGTACAGACACGTGACGCCGCAACTGGACAACTTGTTTGGATCCCGCCAACTGTTGCCATGATGGGCGTTTTAGGCTCCTCTGAAGCTGTATCAGACGTCTGGTTTGCTCCAGCGGGATTCAACCGCGGTGGCTTAACTGAAGGCGCTGCAGGTATCCCAATCACTAACGTTTCTGAGCGACTTTCCTCACGTGATCGTGACATACTTTATGATGCTCGAATCAACCCGATTGCTTCGTTCCCATCAAATGGTATTGTTGTTCTTGGTCAGAAGACTCTCCAAGAAAGACCTTCTGCTCTTGATAGAATTAACGTGCGTAGATTGGTAATTTTCTTGAAGAAGCAAATCTCAATCCTTTCTACACAAATCCTCTTTGAACAAAATGTCCAAGACACTTGGGATAGATTCAAAGGACTTATTGAGCCATTCTTGGCTAATGTTAAGACCAGATTTGGTATTACAGACTACAGACTCATCCTCGATGAGACTACCACAACCCCTGATCTTATCGATCAGAACATTCTGTATGCCAAGATTATGGTTAAGCCTGCCCGCGCAATTGAGTTTATTGCGATTGATTTCGTAATCGCCTCAACTGGTGCATCATTTGACGACTAAAATTGAATAAAAACACTAGTTAAACTAGTTATCGTATAGGAGAAATTTACAATGCCATTCTGGTCACAAGCTTTTGGGGAAGACGCTGAACTTAAGGATCCAAAAAGAAACTTTAGGTTTACTGTCAGCATTACAGGAATTGCCGCGGCAAACGGTGGTCCTCTCATTTGGTATGCAAACAGTGTTACAAAACCAACTTTTACATTAAGTAATACGGAGCATAAATACTTAAATCATACATTCTATTATCCTGCCATGGTTACATGGAATTCTATTGATTTAACAATGGTTGATCCGGGTGGCGATCCTGAAGTTAGCGCCACGTTAGCTGGAATTTTGGAAGGCGCCGGATATAAGATCCCCTCTGATGCGTCTTCTAACAGCTTGTCTACTATCTCAAAAGCTAGAGCAACTAGTGCTTTAGGCAGAGTTGAGATCAAGCAAATTAACGCAGACGGCAAGCCAATTGAAACATGGACCCTCTGGAATGCATTTATTGAGGAAGTTAATTTTGGTGGTACCTTATCATACAGTGATGATAAATTAACAGAAATTAGCTTAAAACTTAAGTACGATTGGGCTAGACTAGAGACAGAAGATGCTGGCTCTGCAATCGTGCTGCCAGACAACAAATTCTTTAACGTATAATAACAGAGGTGTATATTGTCAAGAAATAGAGATAGAATGGGTGTTGATTCCGCCCCTCAACAAGCGGATCCACCCATCAATCAAATGATGAATAACGAACAAACATTTTCTTTTGTTGTTCCGACGGAGTTCGTGGAGCTTCCTTCAAAGGGAAGGTTTTATCCACAAGGTCACCCGCTTCAAAACCAAGAGGTGATCGAAATCAAACAAATGACAGCGAAAGAGGAAGACATTTTAACCTCTCGTTCGTTGTTGAAGCAAGGTGTTGCAGTCGATAGGGTTTTACAAAGCATTATTGTTGATCCACGAATCGACGCTTCCACTCTTTTAGTTGGTGATAGAAACGCTATCATTATATCGTGTCGTGTTTCAGGCTATGGTAGTGACTATACCACCAAAATTACCTGCCCTTCTTGCGGTGAGAAAAGTCAATACACTTTTGACTTAAATGAAGCCGAGATATCAGACGGAGACACTTACGATGTTAAACAAAATGATGACGGCACATTTAGTACAGTTTTACCAAAATCAGGATTGTCGGTTGATTTTAGACTTTTAACCGGTCGAGACGAAAAGTTCCTAACACAAGGACAAACAACTAAAAATAAAAATAAACCAGACCGTATAATCACTACGCAACTTAGAGGTATGCTTGTCGCTGTTAACGATAATACAACACCACAAGCATTAAATTATGTTGTAGAGAACTTACCATCTATGGATTCCAAACATCTTAGAGACGTGTATAAATCAGTGCAACCGAATGTTGATTTAACACAACATTACTGCTGCCCAGAGTGTAACTACGAGACGGACATGGAGGTGCCGCTTACGGCGGACTTTTTTTGGCCTGACCGCTGAATACATGGAGTCAGTTTATGAGATTTTCTTTTTCATGAAATACTCTGGTGGTTGGTCATTTTCAGAATCATACAATCTACCAATTGGATTACGAAAATGGTTTTCTGAAAGGCTAGCTAAACAACTAAAAGCTGAACAAGATGCAATTAAATCTGCTAAAAAATCAAAAGGTGGTACCACGCAGACATTATCTGCCAACAATCAACCTACGATTCCAAAACATCTACAATAGTATAACAAGCCCATCTTTTTGGGCTTTTACTATTTATATTGACGAGGTTTTTGCACGTGGCTAGTTTAGACGACATTGTTAGAATTCTAGAAGAGATAAGGGATGATACAGTCCCCGGTTTAACCACAGCTATTGACGGTCTATCCGAATCAACTAACAATGCTGCAAGAGCGAGTCAAGATGCTGCAGATGCGGCACGTGATAGCGCCGATGCAACTAGAGATTTTAGTGACGCTGCAGAAGATGCAGATGAAGCATCGCGCGGTCTGACGCTTGGTTTGGATTTAATGCACAAGGGCTTTGATAGGGTCTCGAAAGGCGCTAAATCAATGACAAAGGGCTTGGGTAGCATAGCGGGTGCCTTTAGTGGTGTAATAGAAGATGGTCAAAAAACTGTTAAAGAAATAATGAACCTAACGCAAGAAATGCGTAGAAGCACAGGTATGAGCAAAGAGCTAGCTCAAATGACTGGAACGACGGTTGATTCTCTAAGGATATTCGGTGTGACTGCCAAAGAAGCTTCTGATTCTGTCGAAACACTATACGAACAAACATCGGTGTTTTCCCAAATGTCTGTAGAAATGCAAGGAAACTTAGTTAAAGAATCAGCCTTGATGGCAAAGCTGGGTGTCGATAATCAGACGTTTGCAGATAGCATTGAAACCAGCATGAAAGCCCAAAGTATGACTGCAGATCAGGCGGTCGACAATTTGAGACAACTAAGAGCAACAGCGATCGATTTAGATATTCCAATTTCCACTCTGACAAAAAACTTCACCGAAAATGCAGACATGCTAGCAAAACTAGGTGAGAATGGATCAGAGGCGTTTACACAATTATCTGTTGTATCAAAAGCTACGGGCATGGAAATGAACAAGCTTTTAGCAATCACGGATAAGTTTGATACCTTTGAAGGCGCCGCAGAGGCTGCAGGTAGCTTAAACGCTGCTCTGGGTGGTAATTTTGTTGATTCAATGTCACTCATGATGGAAACAGATCCTGCAGAAAGATTCAAAATGATTAGGGGTGCAGTTGAGGATGCTGGACTTGCCTTTGAAGATATGGGTTATTTCCAGAAAAAGATGATGGCTGAGGCTATGGGTCTAAGTAGCGTTGGTGATCTAGCCAAGGCAATGAGCGGCGATCTGGAGGCGGTTGCTGAGGGTTTAGGTGAAACCGACGCCTCGCTCGAAGCAGCTCAAGCAGACGCATTTAAAATCCGCACCCCAGAAGAGATAGCTTTAGCTGCTGCAGAGGCTGCTAAGCCTGCATTTGGCGAGATTGCGAACACCTTAGCAGATGCAGGTGAACAATTTGCAACACAAATTCAGGGTCCTGTCACAGAGTTAAATAATGCCAGCATTAGAATGACCGAGGGCTTTACAGGAGCGATGGACACCGGCATAATGGGCATGATTCTCGGATTGCTTGTATACTTACCTCAGATCCTGAAATTATTCGGCTCAATCGGCACGGTTGCTAGCGGAGTAGGAGGCATTATTTCAGGCGCATTTGGTATTGTGGCTGGAATTTTTACAACAATACTCGGGGCATTAACATCATTCCCAGCTGTCGTAGCTGGAGTAGTTTTTGCGCTTACAGCTGGTTTTATGGGTATAGCTAAAAAGTTCGACGAGATTTCAGAGTTATTCTCGGCTGGAAAATTCTTAGATGCCTTTTCACTCACTTTTATGTCTTTCTTTACGGGCATAGTCGCAGGGTTTGGAAAGGTTGCAGCTTACATCGCAGAAATGTTAGGTTTTGATGCGCCTTGGATTACCACTTTCAAAGACGCATTTAGCCCTGAAACATTTGACAAAATAATGGATGGTATTGCAGAATCAATTTCTTCTGGCTTTTTCGCTGTAGTAGATTTTTTCACAGGAATCCCTGATGCGATTGGTGATGCTATCGACACTCTTGATGAAATATTCTTTGTAACATTTACTGATGGTGCTGAATCGGCATTTCAGGCATTCAAAGACTTTTTCCAAATAAGCTCACCATCTAAACTGATGACAGACTTAATAGGTGGACCATTAATTGATGGTATTTTAGCACCATTCACAGATATCGGCTCGAAGTTAAAAGAACTAATGATGGGTGCCTTAGAGATGGTGCCGGAACCGATAAGAGATCTTATGTTGGGCAAGTCAGTGTTTGAAACTGCTGGTGATTTAGCTGGGATGGCTGCTGGTAAAGCAGCGGGTGTTTTTGATGCTGTGACTGATGCCGTTGGAGGTGATGAAGCCAAAGAGCCATATGTTTTAAATATATCTCTCAATATGGATGGTCGAGAAATTGACAGGAAGGTAATTAATGTAGTAGGCGGAATAGCAAAAGGAGCTGTCGGGTAATGGCTAGAGACAAATCAGACGATAGTAATTTTTTCTGGAATACGAAATATGGTCGAGATACCAACTTTAACGAACAATATGTAGATATTACTGACGCATATGCCAATGAATTAAAAATGGTCATATCGTTTATGCACGTACCAACAGGTAAAACCGTGTTCTTTAAAGGTTTCATAACAGGCTACAGCGAAAGTTTTACTCAAAATTGGTCAGGAGAGCCGGTGTTTGGCAGGACCGATCCAATTTATAGATATGGCGGTACAGAAAGAATTGTCAAACTTAGCTTCGATGTGCCTGCAGGTTCGGAAGGCGAAGCTTATGAGAATATGGGCAGAATACAGAGACTTGTACAATTTCAATATCCATCTTATGAGTTACAAAATGAATTTGGAGGAGAGTACATAGTGGGTCAATCGCCTCTCATAAGAATCAAAGCAATGAATTTAATTCAAAAAGGCACGGACATGCAAAAACGTGTTATTACCGCTGGACCCGGAGATAATAATATCAGACAGCAATTAAGAAGAGAATACGTTAGTTCACCCTTGCCAGAGCAGGGACTACTTGCAGCGGTTAAAAGTTTAGGCTATAATATAGAAATAGGAAACGCCCCAGTGTTCGAAACGGCGCCTAATACAGTGCTACCTCAAGTCTATAAGGTCACTGTTGATTTTGCTGTTATACATGAGCAAACAAATGGCTTTGATGGTGAAGGTAATTTTATCAATAAGTATTTCCCGTATCAAGCTAGAATGTATGTAAACCAAGAAAAAACAATTGCTGCAGATCAATCATATAGACAGCGAATACAGTCTGAGAGAGATTTACAAGCTGCCCAAGATATAGCTAAGTCTAGGTTTAGGGGCGCCTTTGGTAAGCTGCGCCGTCGTAAAGCAATTAAAAAGGCAGCACGACCCGGCGCATCAGAATTTGACAGAGCTTTGGGCGATGAGGGTATCAAATCTCTACGACAAGAATCACCAGAGACCGTAGCAGAAGAAATAGCAAAAATAAACAAGTGATAAAAAATGCCAAGATACAATAGAACAAGAATATTTTCGAACGATGAAGAATACTACCAGTATTTGACTAAAAAAAGAAATATAAAAGCCGCCACTCATTTTTCCACGCCTGCTTTGAGACACCCAACAGTCGCCGAGAGAGCTTCAATAATAACAACATCACATGTTTGGGGCTATGGTGATAGGTTTTATAATTTGGCATATAAATACTATGGAGATCCCACTTATTGGTGGGTTATTGCATGGTACAATGCCTTGCCGACTGAAGCTGATATAAGAAATGGTGATTTAATAGAGATACCAATTAATCTAAGTCAGGCTTTAGGTATCCTTGGAGTGTAACAATGCCAAGTGAAGCTAAATTTTCAACATACAACATCAGAGATGAACAAGATATAACGCCTGCTGTTAGACAAACTGCATCTAAGTACTATCGCGATGCGCTTGCTCATTATTGGAATCAAGATAATAAAACGGAATTTATCGATCATATGGGTAACCCAATCGATAAGCCGGGTAGTATAGAAGAGTGGACTAATCCACTACTTCGTGGCTCTAGTGATCCGGGTATAGCTGAAATACCGAGGTATTCAAACCTTCAAAACAAAATCGATGAATTAGATACGTTTTTTGCCACAGCCTCTGAAGATAAAATAAGGGATGCACTCAAGCCACCCAACGATATGGGCAAATTTGCTGAAAAAGCCTTTCTTGAATTGATGAAAGAAAAAAATTATCAAGATAATTTATTCAAGAAAGGACAAATGCCCGACACTGATGCCAGAAAAAGTAATGAAGTCCTACAAGAGCAAAATAAAAATCTGTCTGATGAACAAAAGGAGCAAAGAAATAAGGATAAGTTAAAAGCGGCAAAAGAGGCAGAGGAGCAAGAAAATCAAATTAGAACCTCCTTAGCTCCCGCTAAATCCTTAGAATTCAAACAACAGCAGTTATTGCAAGCAAAATTACTCGATATAATTAAACATAGACATGCAGTTACTGAGTTTGATCCTGAAAGACAAAAAACCTATCCTTACGTTGATGGTTCACCAAATGCATGTATTATGTTGCACGGCGATCCTGCTACTTGTATAAATGATTTACTAGTGTATCAAGATACTGAAACGTTTTTTCAAATGAGGTCAGAGGAAATTGCTAACCTGCAACCTGAGATAAGGTTTTTTAAAGTTATAACAGACGCTAAAACCAAAAAAGATCGAAACGTTGAAATTTCGTTTGACACTGCTTTGAGTCAAGAGTCTATAGATTCTTTATTACGCAGTAGGAACAAAAGAGGCACCGGTGTAGGTTTAAAAGAATTCAATATTACTTTTGATGGAAAAGATATTTTTGCTGCAAAGAAATCTTTTAAAGCATCAGTAAAGATCTTCGCTAACAGTTTTGAGGAATTGTTTAAGCCGCGAGGACCTGCAGGCGGTTCTTATAGATATATTGATCTTGCCCTCAAGACCGGTAAAAAACTGAATGATGCCGTAAAGAACAGGATGAACGCCCAGAAAGTGGATGCTTTAACTGAAGATTTGGCACGACTCGATTTTTCTATAAAAGTTAAATTAGGCTTGAAAGAACCAAGAAAGCTAGTTGCCGGTGCGAATACAGGTCTCCGCGGCGCTATTAAAAGAAATACGATTACCTTACATTTAGTACCCACGATCCATTCTTTTGATTTTAATCAAGATGGATCTGTTAATTTTGAAGTTGAGTACCTGCCATTTAATAACCAGAGATTTGCAGCACAGACTTTTGATATATTTAAAGACACAGATACCGTGAAACATGAGTTTGACAAACAAGTGAAATTAAAATTTGCAAGTAGAAATTGCCTTACGGAAGATTCTGCAAAAATATCATCTGAAACAGCTCGCGAAGGTGCGATACGTTCAGGTACGCCCGGCACACGACAAGACACGATCGCATCAATTATAGGTTCATTGCATTCCTCAAAAAAAGTTAATTATTTACAAGTGCATCCGGAAGTTTTACAAAAATTTACAAAAAACCCCAACGAATTGACCTTCAATGAAATGCTAGAACTTAGTAAAGGCGCCGAGTTTCTTGGAAATGAAGGAAAACCAGAGGGACTAGAGGGCGATATCAAAAAAGATGTTAGCAACCCAAAGCCGACACCCCTTATTAAAACTAAAGTTAACAGCCCAACCATCAATGTAATACCATATGTCTTTGTAAGTGATGTAATTGATGCTGTCTTGGCGAACATCAGCAAATCTATTTCGCCGCAAGAAATCACTAGTGTTTCAAGCTTTTTTGATACAGGAATCAGCTCCATGAAAAAAGAGGCAAGACAAAAGGCTAGAGAGACACAAGATGCTTATGTTCAAAAAGTTACGGACACCCTTTATGGGGATGCTGAAGGCGCAAACGCCTTGAAAAACCCGGACTCTGATGCGGCACTGGAAATAGAAGCTTTGGAAGTAGCGGCAGAAGAAGCGCAACAAGAATTAAAAAATGTTGCGGCTATGGAGGAAATAGCTCACGCAATGATAGAGGATTTCAAAAAAGATGCTGAGGATTTTAGAAAATTTAGAGTCGTCCTTGGTCCGGTTGAGTTGGTGGACCCCTTTAACCCAGCTAATGTCACAATTGCAAGCTTGGGAGACATACCAGTTGCCCTCCCTTATTTACAAGAATTTTTAGTTGCTGAAACCTTGAAAAATAACTCAAAAAGGATGAGTCTGTCTTCATTTTTAAACAAGCTAATGAACAAGCTTGTTAAAAATGCATTAAACGACGATTCTGCTTTTGGTGGAATGCTTAAGCAAAAGGTTAGGTTATCAAAAGCAGAAGTTTCATGCGTAAATAAATATTCTCCAAAAACAGATGATTTAACTTATCTTATGGGTCAAACTAATAAAATGCTTGAGGAAAATTATGATCAGTATGTGAAAAAAGCCACCGGGTTCAGCATTGAAGATTGGTCCAAAGCAGAGATAGAAGAGAGATTAAGTGCCGCAAATATCGCCATTAACCCACGTACTTCAAGAGCGTTTATAAATCATCTCACTACCCCGGTTTTAGAGAGCGCCGGCATTGGTGCTGTTGAGGATCCAACATCAAAAGATGCTGTCGAGCTAGAGATGAATTATTTGATTTTTCATGTGTCTAGGACAACTTTCATTGGAACCTACTTAGGTGATCGCGCCGCAGATGCCGAGAGGGGCGTGCATCATTATTCAATCGGTAGAGATCGGGGCATTATTAAGGAAATAAGTCTAACTCGTGATTCAAGACCGGGAGTTAGAGAGGCAAGATTTGAACAAGAGGGGTTTGATGGTCTATCTCAACTGAGAGAGGTCTATAACGTTGACGTCGATTGCTATGCTAATTTTAACGTCTTTCCCGGCACAAAGATATTTGTAGATCCACGCGGCTGGATCCCCAATTTAGATCCAACCACAATTTCTGATTTGGGATCTGTCGAATCTCTAACTAATTTGGGGATCGGTGGATATTATGACGTTCAAAAAGTGACCCATACTTTTGGTTACGGTATTTTCGATACTAAATTTGATGCCAAGTGGACTGCCGAAATAAGAACCCCAAAAAAATTAGAGAAATCTGGAAAACCAAGCGAGAAAAATATCAGTAAATGCAAAACAATGCAACAAACTGGCGACACGAAAGCATCAACAAGCAAAAAAGGTGCCTTCAATGAAACAATGCAGCTCGCCGCTCGTGTTAAAGCACTAGTAGTAAGCGGTTTTGATGAGATGCTAGCTGATTCAGATGGATTTATCGATCGAGCAGCCGGCTTCTTCTCAAGACCAAGTGACGAACCATCATAAAGGAAAATTTAAATGTCAATATTTTTTAAGGAAGACAATTCTGAATCAGCAAAAGAACTTTTTGATAAAAAGTCTTTTTATAACACCGTCACCGATACCGATCACCCAAATTTGGTAGACTTTGAATTTGCCGAAAAGGCGCTTTATGGAAGAGTGGATAGGCTGTATAGACCCATAAATCTCAAAGATTATTTTCTAGAACTTAAAAGACTACCGTCAGACGGTGACACGTCTTCAATAAAGTACGCTTTAAATTTTGTAGTAGACGCATTCGAACAGCTAAGAAGAGTGTTTGCAAAGAAAGCGTTCCGAGGCGAAATAGCCACGGATGATAAATTTTTAAGTCAATTAACTGTTGGCTTAGCTTATCAAAATCCTGTTAAACTTTATAATCAACACATTTCTTCATATTCAAATGCTTTCGAGGGCATACTAAGAAATAACAATATACACTTTTTGACTTTTGATGAGTTTGTCAGAAAGCTTTTCCCTTTCCTTAAAAAATCACTGAGAAAAAGACCGTTCACATATCCAGCTTTTACAAAAAGCACCTACTGCCCAATACACTGCACCGGTTTTGTTATAGACATATCAGATAACGAATGTGATAATGATTTAGAAAAAATTGAACTATTTTATAAAAGCCCAAATTGGCGTTTTTACTTAGAATCTTGCAACAACTTTGGATTTATGGTTGATAAAAATAACCCATGGAGACTTGTAGCCGATATAGGATCAGCAGAAATGTTAGCTAGAGCAGAGAGGTATGGTATCCGAGATACTGATGAAATTTTAAATATAGCATTTCAGCTTTCTCACAGAAAATATATTGAAAATTTCAAAGTTATTCTATTTGACATGTATAATCGTTTTAAAAAGAATAGGATCACAAAGTTGTCTACTATCAAACCAGATGGTGAGCGGATTGTGACTGAGGTGCCGACAAGATATTCCTTGGCTTCTCTTATCGAGCAATATGGCGAATCTTACTTTTTAAAGCTGTATTGTATGATTAGATTTGAAGAGGAGGAGTCTCATTTTTCAGAATCAGAAAAGTTTAGAATTATTGATAACTTAATTGAGCTATCTAAGGTAAATTTAACGCTAGCGTATGATAATTTTGAAACAATTTTAGGCAGAACGTTTGACTATCGAGGATCTTTAAGCTATATTAGTAACTCATTGGACAAAACGAGGGAATAGTGTATTTTCAGTCTATTGATGACAAAAGAAGCTGCGTCGGCGTATACCATGATGGGCATTTAATTTTTGATAAAGATAAAATGCCAACCACCTTTCAAAACGGAAAAACATGGAAGTACTCAGGTTCAATAACTGATGATACAATCGAGTATGCGTGGCTATATGTGCTAGGCAAAAACTTGAGTGAAGTTTGCCCAGAAAACTTGCAAAATTTGTTATCTTCACAACAAAAAAAGATGATTGCCTTTAAAAAATCATTCGATATAGCCAAAATTGATTTTCGTGAGCATTGTTTTTTTGATCTTGTGCCGCATGATTTTTTGAAAAGGTTCTTAGACACCAAAAACAAGGTCACACAGCATGTGTTTGAAAACTACGACAAGCCTGAAATTTATGCTCAACTAGATGCAGTCGAAAAATTGTTGTATAAAATAAGATATAACAAATTAAACATCAATTTAGAAGACTGTCGACTTAACATGGCAAATTATAATTTTAGGACGGCAGCTAACAGATTGTTAAATGGTCCGATGTATATCGATTATAATATATTCGGGACGGTCACAGGTAGATTAGCTACTTATCCGGGATCATTTCCCATGCTGACTATGAATAAAGAATTGAGAATGCTTGTCAAGCCACATAATGATTGGTTTTTGTCTTTAGATTACAATGGTGCGGAAGTTCGCACCGTTCTGGCTTTGCTTGGTCATGAGCAGCCTGACTATGATGTTCACGAGTGGAATTTAGAAAACATTCTCTCAACAAAAGCTTATACAAGAGAAGACGCTAAAAAAACATTCTTCTCTTGGTTGTACAATCCTGATTCAAACGTAATCTCAAATTCTGTGTACGATAGGGATGCTTTATTAGACAAATTTTACGATAACGATAGCATAAAAACAACGTTTGGTCGTGAAATTAAAGTTAACAATTTCAAGGCTTTAAACTATTTAATACAGAGCACAACCGCGGATTTAGTCAACGAAAGAGCAGTTAAAATTGATGCTTTGTTGGAGGGTAAAAAATCCTTTGTTTCACACATCGTGCATGATGAAGTAATTGTTGATTTACACGATGAAGATCGAGATCTGGTGCCTGAGATTGAAAAAGTTTTTTCAAACAATAAGCTAGGTTACTTTAAGACTAATATCTGCGCTGGTAAAAATTATTATGATCTGGGAGTTTTAAAAATATGATTTCGGTTGTTGGAATTGGCAATGCCGCCTGCCGAGTGGTTGAGAAGTTTTCAACACAAAAAAACTATGACGTTTATTTTTTAGGTAGTGAACAAGAGAATTCCAAGAATTCATTTAAACTACAGTCTTTTGAAACACCTGAAGAGTATGAAGCCAATATCCCTGATTTAACATTGTTCTTTAAAGACATCAAAAATGATGTGCAAGTTTTTATTGTCGGCTCTTCGTTTAGTTCAAACTATTCTCTTGGAATATTAGAACAAATAAAAGATAAAAATATTGAGATATTTTATATTAAGCCCGATATTGAGTTATTGACTGGTGTTCCTAAGTTGCTAGAAAATGCCGCATACGGAATTTTACAAGAGTACGCAAGATCTGGACTGTTTAAATCTATCACAGTTTTTTCTAACTCAGAACTCGAAAAAAGCGTTCCAAATATATCGATCAAGAATTATTTTGACACTATAAATTCTGCTATTTTTTCATCTGTACATTATATAAATTTTTTCAAACACACTGAGCCGGAAGTTGGTCAATTATCTAAGCCGTCTGAAATAAATAGAATTTGTTCGATTGGCGCTTTAGACGTTAAAAATATGTCTGAAAAATGGTTTTTTGACCTTGACAGTCCTCGCGAGACGTGCTATTATATCTGTATAAATGAAGAGAGACTAGAAAACGAATCGGGTCTACATAAGAAAATCGTAGACACACTTAAACAAAAACCCAGAAATGCCTTTAGAAAAGTTTCTTATGGTATCTGGGAAACCCACTTAAATGACTTTGGGTTTTGCGTTGCCCATACTAACGCAATACAATCACAAAAAACTCTTGACAAGATAGATTGAGAGTGTTACATTAGATGCCAAGGAAAGCTTGGTATACTTTAAAAATATAGGAGAAAATACTAATGTCAATTGATATGGAACTTATGAGGAAAAAACTCGCCGCACTTCGTGGTGAGGGTAGTGCAGAAAATTCTGTGTGGTTTAAACCACAAGAGGGAGAACAAGTAATCAGGATCGTACCAACAAACGATGGCGATCCACTTAAGGAGATGTTCTTTCATTATAATGTAGGAGAACACAAGGGAGGTATTCTTTGTCCAAAAAGAAACTTTGGAGAGCGTTGCCCTGTGTGTGATTTTGCGTCATCCGTCTGGAAAGATGGCGTAGAGAATAACGATGACGAAAGCAAGAAGCTCGCTAAGTCATTATTTGTCAGGGCACGATATTTTTCACCAGTCGTCGTCCGCGGACAAGAAGCTGAAGGAGTTAAGGTGTATGGCTATGGAAAGAAAGCATACGAACTTCTTCTTGGGTACATTCTGGACCCAGAATATGGTGATATTACTGACAGTTTGGATGGCACCGACATTACACTAGTCTACACAAAACCCACCACACCCGGTGCCTATCCACAAACAAGCCTGAAGATGCGTAGAAGTACTTCAACTTTACTTGATGATCAAGAGGCTATCCCCGCGCTACTTGATCGCGTACCCAACTTTGATGAGCTTTTTGAACGATTGTCTCCAGAGCAGATTGACTCTATTTTAGATGAGCAGCTCTCAGGAAACATGAGTGCAGAACAGCGTTCGACTGAGACAAAACATTACGGTGGCGTCGATAGTCAAAACCCTGTTGATAAAGCTTTTGATGAATTGATGGCTACCAAGTAATAGGCTTGTTATAACCCGCTGGCAGACCGGTAAAATAAGTAGTCTGCCGCTTTATTCTATTATAATAAAAAGGAGAATATTATGGAATGGTTGAAATCTGTATGGGCTCGATGGAAGGTCCAAGTTAGTGTTGTTGGAGGGGTTTTAGTCGTCGCTACAGCATATGGAACTTGCTCTTACGAGCCACCAGTGGCGGAGGTGAGCGATTTCACACCCGCAGTTGAGACGACTGAGGCAACCACGACACCTGTGGAGGTTTCTGCTACGACGAATAGCGAAGAAACTACCTCGACCGAAGAGACAGCCACAGAAGCAACTGATTAGCTGCAGCCGCTGGCAGACCGGTGTAAAGTCTGCCGCTTTTTTATGGGGATCAATGAAGACACCGTTACGATATCCGGGTGGTAAATCACGCGCTGTTAAATATATACTACCTCACATACCTGAAGATATTGAGCGACTTTGTTCGCCTTTTTTTGGTGGTGGATCTGTTGAATTGGCTGTTGCTGCCCGAGGCACTGAGGTGCGGGGCTATGACAAGATGAAGCAATTAGTTTGGTTTTGGATGGCGCTATGTGGAGACAACAATCGCTTAGCAGACGAAGTGCAAACCTTGCGGGAGCAGTATGTGATCAGGAATGGCGAGACAGTCACTGGTTGCTCAAAAGATTCATTCTGGAGATATAGAGAGGAACTTAAAACTGATTCTTTCATGTTTTCCTATGAACGTGCAGCAAAATATTACGCTATCAACCGATCTAGTTTTTCAGGCGCTACATTTAGTGGGGGTTATTCCGAAAAAGCATCATATGCTAGATTTACGGATTCTTCAGTTCAAAGACTACGGGACTTCGAAGCTAAAAACTTTAGAGTTGATTATGCTGATTTTGAGGATGCCATGGACTATCACCCTAAAGCATTCTTGTATCTTGATCCGCCCTACATGCTTAAAACAACACCTAATGTTTTGTATGGCACCAATGGTAACCTGCATGAATCGTTTGATCACGAAAGACTACACAGACTATTGACAAAAAGAACTGGATGGGTTATGTCTTATAATAATTGTGATACAATAAAAGACATGTATGCAGATTATGAAATAATCGAAGCAGACTGGGCTTATGGCATGAAAAATGTTAAATGGGTTGATGGTTCGCTGGTTGGAAAAAATAAGATGGGTTCCTCATCTGAGATACTAATTAAGGGGTAATGAATATGAAACCGATAATGGAAGGCTGGCGAGGATACTTGTCAGAAAAGGAAGGCAAAGCACTAGATATGGGGACCGCCGCAGATACAGAGGTAGCCGTTTGTGGTTCTGAAATTGGTTGTGAAGATTTTGGCTCTATGGACCCAGAGTCTGGACCGGTGAATGAACAGATGACCGGTCAAGATAGCGAGAGAAATTTAGTTGCTGCCATTAAGCGCGTGGTTCAAGCAAATGGGGGTCAGCCGGTCTCTTTAAATATTGGTAGCCTTGGTACTCAAATGGTGGTTGATGCCGTGCAAATGGGCGGAGGAAAACCAGAGCCCAAAGCGGATATCAATATTATTCTGTCAAACGGCGAAACCATCGGACTTAGCATGAAAAAAGAAAATTTTGCTTTTTTAGAAAATAGGATGGACGAAAACAAATTTCGTTCAAAGCTTGTTGAGGTCGGGCTTGAGGGACCTGCCATTGAAATACTGGTGCAGGACATGAAAGAGAAGCTACAGGAAATTACGCAAGCTCAAGCTTCAGTTATTGAAGAGGAAAAGAGTAGATTCTTAGAGATTGTTAGTGCTGCTGATCCGTCGTATGAGTTTCCTAATCCTTTAATCCAAGGTAGCCCATCTCATCAAGCGCTGGCTATGTCCGATAGTTTTGGCAAAAATGGCGTATTAAAAAATCCATTTAAAATAAAAAACATTTATCTTCACTTATCTGATGTTTTAGGTGAGTCGTATAGGGGTTTCCTAACTCTAGTGTGCGGCGGAACCTCGCAGAATCCTGCGCGAGCAACCGCAGTTTTAATAGCAAATGTTCCAGCAGACGTGTCTGATATCAATACGCTACAAAGCATTCTTGCAAAAACAAAGTCTATTGATGAGGTTGTTGATTACTACATCTCAGACCCTAACATTAATATTAAGTTCAGACTTCGCCCAATTACAAAAGTCAGAACGACTTATTCAAAATCAAACCGGACTCACTACAAAGTTGGTGAAAGAATGTATCACGATCCAGATTTAGGGGTTTCGTGGACTGTTTTTGCAGTAAAATAATAAAACTGGTGGACAAGTCCGATCCAACATGTTAAAATATATGAAACAAGGGAGTTAGAATGGCTAAAGCGAAAGCAAAGGCAGGTCGTGTGGATATGCAAGACCTTTTAAAACTAGTGAATAAAAAAGCAGGCAGAAATGTCGCTCATGACTTAACAGGTGATAATCCCACCTCAGTTAAAGAGTGGATCCCAACCGGCTCTCGCTGGCTTGATTCCATTATTTGTAAAGGCAGGCTCGCTGGCATTCCAGTGGGCAAGGTTACGGAGATTGCTGGTCTTGAAGCGACGGGTAAATCTTATATGGCTGCACAGATTGCAGCAAACGCCCAGAAGACGGGTAAGATGGTCGTTTACTTCGATTCTGAGTCTGCCATCGACCCGATGTTCTTAGAGCGCTCAGGATGCGACCTAGAGCGATTAATGTATGTTCAGGC
>MDSZ01119269.1_pt1 | contig 18531 bp, 15 predicted proteins | sample 811201 | NCBI WGS metagenome assembly MDSZ01 (sample SAMN05326647, study PRJNA326480) | marine metagenome | isolation source: seawater | place: Indian Ocean: North | collected 2010
CTTATTTCAGTGTGATATCACTTCTTAATTCGTGTCTTGCTTCTATGATGGGGGTAGGGGGCGGCGTGCAGAATGTGTTGTTTATGAGTATCTGTAATGTGCCTATTCATAGAGCTATTGCTACGGCTGCGGCTATTGGGCCATTTATTGCGATGATTGGGGCGTGTGGGTTTGTATATATTGGTCTTGATGCGCTAGGACTTCCGCCTATGAGCATTGGTTATATTAATTTAGCGGCTTTTTCTGTTCTTATTATTAGCGGCGTTATTTTTGCGCCACTTGGTGCTCATGTTGCGCATAAACTTCCAGTGCCGAAGTTAAAGAGGTTCTTTTCAATCTTTATGCTTTTAATTGCAGCAAAGATGCTCAGTGAGATTTATTTTTAGCTCTAGGTTTTTGTTTGCTCTCATCAAGGTGTTGGCTTGATGTTTATTTGTTTCGCCTTACATGAATATGAATGAATTGAAGCTGTATGCCTTAAAAGGACAATAAATATGAAATTATATGTGTATGAGCACTGCCCGTATTGTGTGCGGGCGCGCATGATCTTTGGCGTAAAAAATATTGATTTTGAATTAGGGATTATTATGGAGGCCGATATTGAAACGCCGACAAAAATGATCGGCAAGAAGATGGTGCCTATTTTGCAAAAAGATGATGGGTCTTATATGGGGGAGAGCCTTGATATTGTGCATTATGTTGATCAGCTTGATAAACCGATCTTAACGGCGGATGCTGATAATAAGATATCTCAATGGGAGCAAGAATATGGCTCTGTCATTTTTAAATTAGCAGTGCCACGCTTTACTAAGGCTGATTTCAAAGAGCTTGAGACAGCTGAAGCGCGTGAGTATTTTTACGCGCGTGAGGAAAAATCCTTCGGTGATTTAGAAGCTCTTATAAATATGAGTGATGACTTTATTCAGCAGCTCGAACCTGGTTTAGATGTACTAGCGCCTTTGGTTAAAGAACGTGCACGATCTGATTTTGAGATTAGTGATATTACTTTATGGCCGATCTTATACTCTTTAAGTATTGTGAAGGGTGTAAATTTCCCTCAAGATGTTAAGGATTATATGGAGCGTGTGAGCGGCATATCTAATGTTCCATTACTTTTCGATAAAGTCATTTAGGAGGGGTTATGAGAGAAGTTGAAAGCTACGGTTTAGTATCACGTATCAATCATTGGAGTGTTGGGCTTACCTTCATTGTTTTGATTGGCTATGGTTTTTTTATAGCGAATTATAAATTTGAGCCAGGAACTAAAGGAGATTTTATGATGTATCATAAATCTCTTGGCGTTTTGTTTCTGGCGCTAGTTGTGTGGCGTATTTTATGGAGAGTGGTTAAAGGTTTCCCGCGTGAAGTTTCTGCATTGAAACTTTGGGAATTGATACTCGCGCGTGCAACACACTTTTTACTGTTATTAGCGCTTTTGGTTATGCCGATTAGTGGCGTTGTGATGAATATCTTTAGTGGGCGTGATCTGGCAGTTTTTGATTGGTTTGTTATCCCTGCGCAAGAACGTATTGAAGGGCTGCCACAATTTGCAGGTATGATGCATCACAATGCCCCATACGTTATTTGTGCTCTAATCGTATTGCATATTTTCGCAGCTCTTAAACATCATGTTATTGATAAAGATAAGACGCTTGTTCGTATGCTCACGGGTAAATTTTAAAAGTTGAATAAATAAAAGCCCCGCTTATATAGGGCGAGGGTTTTGAATTTTCTATGAGCGGCTTATTTTAAGCTGCTCTTTTTTTATTTGGGCGCGAATTTGGACGCTTAGCAGATTTTGCGCCTGCTGGTTTAAAACCTGAAGGCTTTTTGCCTGCTTTATTAGTTGGCTTGCCGTCACGTCTTTCTTGCTTAAAGTTATTTTTCTTCTCGCTGCGATTGTCGTTACGGTTATCTCTGTTTTTGTCTGAGCGATTTTCGTCTGAACGCTTATCAAAATTCTTTGCCTTATTAGGGCCGCGATCTTTTTTGCGAAGTGGTTGCTCGCCATTTGCAGCATGATCTCTATCTCTGCGCGGTTTTTTCTCAAAGCTTTTACCTTTTGAACCGAATTTAGGCTTGTCTGAACGTTCATGGCGCTCTGGCTGTGAAGAGTTGAACTCTCTGTTCTTTTTAGGGCGCTTATCGTTTCTGTTTTCGCTACGTGAGTCTGGACGATCTTGGCGCTCAGGACGTGGCTTACGTTCTTTACGTTCAAAATCGTTTCTCGATGCGTTGTTACGCTTTCTTTGTGGTTTTTTCTTAAAGCCTCGACGCTCTTCACCACGATCATTTGCAGCTTCAGGGTTAAGGAGGCGTTCAATTGCATGCCACTTTCTTCCCTCTTGGTTTGAAACGAAACTAATCGCAGATCCTTCAGCGCCTGCACGGGCTGTACGGCCCATGCGGTGGATGAAGTCTTCAGCTACTTGTGGAAGATCAAAATTGATGACGTGTTCGATATGTGGGACATCTAGGCCACGCGCTGCAATGTCTGTCGCAATGAGGATGCGGAAATTCATCTTACGGAAGTTCTGCATAACCTTATCACGTTTGTTTTGACGAAGATCACCGTGTAGAGCTTCTGAAGTGAAGCCGTCTTTGCGTAAATTTGTTGCCATTTTATCCGCACCAAATTTTGTTTTTACAAAGACGATTACTGAACCTTCTCGCTCTTGAAGCTGATTGAGGAGCTCTGGATATTTTTTACTTTGTTCAATGCGGATCACTTCTTGTTTAATGTTCTTTGCGATCGTGTTGACCTCACCTACAGAAACACGCTTAGGTGCGCTCATGTATTTTTCTGACATTTTGAGGATGTTTTGCGGCAATGTTGCAGAGAACATTAGCGTTTGGCGTTGCTCAGGCATATAGCTGAAAATTGTTTCAAGTTGGTCTGTGAAGCCCATATCTAGCATGCGGTCTGTCTCATCAAGAACGAGGAAACGTGCATTATCAAGGTCAAGTGTTCCACGATCTAGGTGGTCATTGATACGGCCAGGTGTGCCTACAATCAGGCGAGGGCGGTTATTTAGCTGCTTTAGCTGTTTTGGCATCGGCTCACCGCCAATGATGAAAGCTGTTTTAATCGGGCTTTTAGGGCCGATAAGCTTGTGCATGATGTCCATGATCTGTTTACCAAGCTCACGTGTTGGTGTCAGAACAAGGCCTGTGCATGTTGGGTCTGCAAGGAGTTTTTCAACAAGTGGGATGGCAAAGGCTGCTGTTTTACCAGTACCAGTTTGCGCTGTGCCCATAATGTCGTGACCTTCGATTGCGAGTGGAATAGCTTGCGCTTGGATAGGCGTAGGCTGAGAATATTCCATATATGCTAGGGATTTCTGGAGAGTAGGGTGCAAGTTTAATTCATCAAAATTGTTCATTTTGCTGTCCTTTTGTAAAGTTCTTTAATGTGCTTGGCAGCCTCATTGCTTACCAAGTGCAGTATTTCGTTCGATATTTGAAAGACTGTTCGATAAAACTGAACTTTACGAGGACATTCGTGAATTTCCGGCTCACACGTCTTATTAATCTATAAGACACCTACAAAAGCTCTAAGCTTATAAAAAGCGTATCATCGTCAAACGACAGGCGCTTATATGACAGCTTCTTGCTGAAAGGTCAAGAAAATACGTAAAACCTTATCGCTTTAAGCTTTTATGCTTCTATGATATTTTAAAATGAGTGATGCTGGAGGTGTTATGGCGCAAGGGTTAAAGAATAAAACTATTTTTATAACTGGGGGTAGTCGTGGTATTGGCTTGGCTATTGCTAAGCGTGCAGCAATAGATGGTGCGAATATTGTTGTTGCTGCTAAAACAGATCAGCCCCATCCAACGTTACCTGGAACTATTCATAGTGCAGCTGAGGAAATTGAAGAAGCTGGTGGGCAGTGCTTGGCTTTGAAAATGGATATTCGTGATGAAGCGCAAGTAGAGCAAGCTATGGATCAAGCGGCTGAGCATTTCGGCGGTATAGATGTTTTGATTAATAATGCGAGTGCAATATATCTTGCTGATACTTTATCTACACCCATGAAACGCTATGATCTTATGCAGCAAGTCAATGTGCGGGGTACTTTTTTGGCCTCTCAAAAAGCTCTTCCCTATTTGAAAAAAGCAGATAACCCGCATATTCTCACTTTATCTCCGCCCATAGATATGAATGCTAAGTGGTTTAAGGGGCATTGTGCTTACACAATGTCTAAATATGGGATGAGTATGTGTATGCTGGGTATGGCTGATGAGTTTAAAGATGATGGCATAGCTTGTAACTCTTTATGGCCTAGAACACTTATATATACGGCGGCTATGAAGATGGTCGGGGATATAAAACCTGAAAATTGTCGAGATGAGCGGATTGTTGCTGATGCGGCTTATGAGATATTGGTTCGTGATAGTAAAGCTTTTACAGGACAGTTTTTGATTGATGAGGATGTGCTTAAAGAGGCGGGGAATAGTGATTTTTCTCAGTATAATTTGGGCGCTGAGGATGATTTAATTATTGATCTGTTTCTAGAGCCATAGTGCTCTCACAACACAATCGTATTAGCGCTAATTCTTTTGTATGTTTTTTTAATATTATAGTAAGATGATTTGATTAAAATTACTTATATAGGGCTGGGTGTGTTCATAATAATTTGTGAGGCACTTTAGTTAAGAATGAAGCATTTAATAATACATAGAAGCGAAAACGCTCAATTATCAGATATACGCTCCCTATGGGAGAATGAGCCAGGCTTTTCACCCAGCCTTGTAATAGCTTATGTTTCGCCGCATTTAGATTTTAATGCCGTTGTTTATAAATATTCCTCAGATTTGGGTGATATTCCTTTTTTGGCAATAATGACTGCGGGTGAGTTATGCCAATCTTCTGATGATATTGAAAACAGAGAGCTTGATCTTTATGGCCAGCAATATCAAAGCCCCGCGGTTGTATTTCAGATTTTTAATAAAAGCCTTTTATCGGATGTTAGTTTGCATGAGGTGCCGTTATATTCGGAGGATATTAAATATAAAAAAATAGAATTTAATATCTCGGCGCGTATCTCGATGATTGAGAGAGAATGTGAGGCAATCGAGCTTCCTTTTTGTGTGCGGTCAGATGATAGTTTTGCACTGACTTATATTGATGGTTTGTCAAATTCTGAAAATTTCCTTTTAGAAGCGATTTATAAAACCAAAAAATTTCCGTGTATGTTTATTGGTGGCTCTAGTGGTGGAGCGCTTGATTTTGAGCATAGTTACATGGCGATTAATGGTCGAGTGGTTACCGATAGCGCGCTTATAGCTTTTTGTAAGATGGCTAAGGGGAAGAGGTTTAGCCCCTTTAAAACACAAAGCGGCGTTCTGGAATCGGCTGAATATTGCATAGTTGTAGAAGCTTCTAATGAGCTTAGAGGTTTAAAAAGTGTGCTTGATATGAGTAGCATGCGGGTTATGAGTATGCAGGATTATCTTTGTATGCGTTTATCGTGTGAAAAACATGATCTTAAAGAGGCTTTCACGGGCTATGATTTAGCTATTCAAGTTGGTGGAGAAGTGTTTTTACGCTCTATCGGTGCATTTGATGAAGAGGGTAAAGGGGTTACATTATTTTGTGATGTGAATGTTGGCGATAAGCTTTATCTGGTAAAGGATAGTTCTTTTGTAGATAAAACGCGGCAAGATTTGCTAGCGTATTTTAAGGGTAAATCCAAGCCTATTGCAGGGATACTTAATGACTGTATTCAAAGGCGGGCCAATAATACGAGTGTTTTAGATCAGAGTAATGATTTTTTTGATATGCCTGTTGCAGGGTTTTCAACATTTGGTGAAGTATTCGGTATAAATATCAACAATACGTTATCGGCTTTATTCTTTTATGATATCGGCGAGGATGAGGTCTTTTATGATGATTTTATGAATAAATTTGCAATTCATTTTGCATCTTTTATGAATTTTTATGCTGAACAGAAGCTTAATAGGGATTCAGCAATTAACCAGCTTCGAAATATTGTTGCAGAAAAAGTTGCGGAATATCTTGAGCGTTCGATAGAGATTTCTGAGCTGATTCAGCAGAATTTAGAAGATACTGCTGAGGTGGGGTTAGATACGATTGCAGACCTTAATGAAGAGCTGTTACATGATGCGCAAAATCTTAATATGATTATCTCTATTGTCGATAAGGAAGAGAAAAAGAGCTCTGATCGAGAGCTTTCTTCTTCGGAGCTTTTATATGATGCTTTATGCACAAATATTGAACTGAATTTTAAAATTCATGATTATATTCAAAGTCTTAAAAAATCTAAAAGTGACGCTATTAATGCTAATCAGGCAAAGTCTAGCTTCCTTGCTAATATGTCACATGAGTTACGCACACCTTTGAATAGTATCATGGGATTTGCGCGTATGCTTATTGAGGATAAGGCTCTTTCTCATGATAATAAGCAGATGGCTTCTACGATTAATAAATCGGCTTCGAACTTGCTGGAAATTGTGAATGATATTTTAGATATTTCTAAGGTTGAGGCTGGTAATATGACGCTAGAGCGCATTGGCTTTGATTTTAAGAATATCTTATCGAATATCATTGATACGATGGCGCCGATCGCAAGTTCAAAGAATGTAACGCTTAAATATACATACACATCCCAAGATATACCCTATCTTTTAGGCGATCCATTGCGTTTAGGGCATGTGGTTACCAATCTTATTAGTAACGCTATAAAATATACGCAAGAAGGTGAGGTTTTTGTGCATGTGGGTTTGGAAAATATAGATGCACAAAATGTTAATATTAACTTTCAAGTTCGTGATACTGGTATTGGTATTCCACCTGAGAAACAAAAGATTATCTTTGATAAATTTACGCAAGCTGATGAGACGACGACGCGACGTTTCGGCGGTACGGGTTTAGGGCTGGCGATTACACGAGATCTTGTGGAGCTTATGGGCGGTGAGATTGGTGTCGAGAGTGAGGTTGGTTATGGATCATGTTTTTACTTTAATATTCCATTTGAAATTTCAAATTCCATAGATGATGTCTCGCAAGATGCTTGGAAAAAGCATCGTAAACATGAAGTTTTAGAAAATAGGGTAAGTTCGGATATTGTGCGTATTTTGGTGGCCGAAGATCATTTGCTGAACCAAGAGTTTATTGTGCGCTTGCTTAAGAAGATTGGCATTAAAAACTTTGATTTAGTTGAAAATGGTGCTTTGGCATTGGAGAAATTGCAGCAAAATCAATATGATTTGGTTTTGATGGATTGTCATATGCCTGAAAAGAATGGATATGAGACTACAAAACATATTCGTGCTGAAGAGGAGCTGTCTGGTGAGCATATTCCAATAGTGGCATTGACGGCTGATGCGATGAAGGGGGCTCAGGATCGATGTCTGGAAGTTGGCATGGATGATTATGTTTCAAAGCCAATTGATAAGGATGAATTCCTATATGTCTTGGAGCAGTGGATAATTTTCCCTGATGTGACTAATGAAGAGCCTAAAGCTGTTTCTCATGAAAGCGCCGCGGATGAAGGTCAGTCTAAGGAAGATGAGGCGCCAGTCGATATGAATTACATATATGATTATGTGGATACGCCTGAGGGGGTTGCAAATATTGTGCAAGTCTTCTTTGGGCAAAGTGAGGAATGTATAGAAATTCTAAAAGATCAGTGTGTTGATGGTGAGAATAAAGAATGGATGGAAGCCTCACATAAATTAAAAGGGGGTGCTGGCATGATTGGCGCTCTTCGTCTTCATAAATTATCCGAAGCCTCGCAAGAGATGTTAGAGGCTGATGTTTCAGAACGTGAGCATATGTTTAATGATATATGTGCAGAGTATCAAAAAGTTAAAAGCTTTTTGGAAGGTGTGAACTCATGACGTGTTGGCGTAAAAGCTTTTTTGAAATGTCATTTATGTGATTGTTTTCCCATATATTTTATCAATTTGAGGGTGTTTTAGTGTTCAATATAGATTACACTCAAGAATATGTATTGTGCATATTTTTCAAATTCGTATCTAATGTAATACTGGTTAACTATGAATATTAATGACATCTTTGGGGCAGTTCTGCCGTCTGAACGTATTTTATCTGATAATTTTGAAGATGATTATGGGCGTTCGACTACGGGCAATGATGTTAAGATTAATGCTGTTCTTAAACCTACTAGTGTTGAAGAGATTCAAAAAATTGTGCATCTGGCCAATGAGCATGGTCTAAAGCTTTACCCAATTAGTGCAGGAAAAAATTGGGGGTATTCAGACGCTTTGCCAGTTGAGGATCACAATATAATTCTTGATCTAGGCTTGATGAATAAGGTGTTGGATTACAATGCTGAGCTTTCATATATCACGATACAGCCTGGTGTAACGCAAAAAATCTTAGCGGATTTTTTAGAAGAGCATGGTGATCAGCATATAATTTCTGTTACCGGCTCAAGCATGCACGCAAGTATTGTCGGGAACTATTTAGAGCGCGGTTTTGGTTTGTCCCCTGTTATGGATCATGCTGCGGCTGTGACGTCTTTGAAGGCGGTGCTGGGGAATGGTGGATTATACGAGCCGTTTCTTTCAAAAATAGGGCAGCCAGTTCTTGATAAGATTTATCACTATGATCTTGGGCCTAAATTTAATGATATTTTCTTTCAAAGTGGTATGGGGATTGTCACTGAAATGACAATTAAATTGGGCAAGAAAGCTGAAAGCACTCTGTTGGTTGAAGGGATTGTCAAAGAAAATCAAATTGATCGTGTATATGCTGGTTTAGTTGAAATGCGTGAAAAGTGGAACTTGCCAACGCTTACCTTAAAGGTATTAAACTGCCCTTATGTCTTGGCAGCTTCTGGTGTTAAGTATCCTGCATCATATAATGCAGAAGATAAAATTCTCTCTCGTGAGCAACTTTTAGAGCTTTCTAAGCAAATGGGTGTGAGTGATTATACTTATGTTATCACCTGTAATGGGCCGAAATCTCTTACAAAGGCCGTGGCGCGTGACGTTAAAAAAATTCTAATTCCAGTATCGCAGGGTGTTAATCTCATGAGGGATGCTAAGTACCGCCTAGCGGTGAGAGCTCAATTTCTTTTGCCTGCAACATTAAAAAAGAAGGTTGAAATTCTTAAATCTGTTTGGGCTTATATGCAGGGTAAGCCGGCCAATAAGACACTCAAGTTTGCTTATTGGCGCACGGGTAAAGAGTGTGAAGATGTCTCTAAGCTACATCCGGCTAAAGATGATTGTGGTATTATCTGGTTCGCTCCAATAATGCCTTTCACTGCTAAGGCCTTTAAGGAATTTAGTGAATTGGCGCATCGGGTATGTCCTAAGTATAGGATCAATCCGATGTTAAATGTAACAAACTATATGGATAATTATGCAATTGGGCTTATCGCTATAACGTATGATAAGAAAAAGCAGCTTAAGCAAGCGCATGATTGTTATATTGAGCTATTAGAAGAGGGGGCTAAGCTTGGCTTTTATCCATACAGGCTCGCCTCATTCGCTATGGCTGATGTTTATAAGGATGGTGGTGTCTTGGCTCAAGTTAAGGCCGCTGTCGATCCTAAGGCGGTTATATCACCAGGCCGGTATGAACAGCATTCTAGCTAGTTTAATATTAAAATTATATTAAATGTTTTGTATTGTTAACTTTTATTTCACATAACCTTCGTATACTAACCTTAATGACACTAGAAATGGGTAAGGTGTGAAATGGGTTATAAAGATGTAAGTTTTGCTCATGCGGGGCATGAGACTAATTTTAATATCGGTGTATTGCCGAAATTAAAGTCTGAACTTTTTTACAATGTATATTACAAGCTATTTGATGTGGTGCATGCGGATTCAGATGATTTGGTAGAAGAAGCTCACCGACTTAGATTTCAGTCTTTTTGTATAGAAAATCAAGGTTTTGAAGATCCTTCAGCGCATCCTGATGGTCTTGAAAAAGATGATTATGATAGTAATTCAGAACATGTGCTTTTGTATTTTAAGCCAACGGGTAAAGCTATTGGTACAGCACGCGTAGTGAGGCCTAACAAGGCGAAGTGGGAAAGCTCTTACCCTCTGCAAACATTATGTGACTCTCCATATTTACAGGATGAAGATTTCGTAAAGAATTCTTGTGAATTTTCAAGGCTTTGTATCTCTTATGAGAGGCGTAAAGAAGTTAAAGCGGTTATTAGAGATTTAAGTGGTGTATTTAATTTTCACAGCTCTAATCAATTCTCGGTGTATGAGAGGCCTTTGTTGAATGTTGCATTAGCGGCTGCGCCACTGGGTCTTATTCGAGGGGCTATTGAGCTTGCTATTAAGAATGAGTGCATGAACTTGTTTGCCGTTATGGAACCAAAGCATATTGCGAGAATGCAGCATACGGCTGCTCTTAAATATGAGCAAATTGGCCCAGATATGGACTATCATGGGAAGCGAACGCCATTTATGTTCAATGTCTTAGATGTATTTGATGACGGTATTGTTAATAACCATCCAGTTTGGAATGTGGTGAGCGATAAGGGTGAAAATCATAAAAGGGCTCTAGATCTGTATAATAAACAGAGCGAAACGCGCCATTAAAGGTTATTGTTTTTCATAATTTTCTTGTGCTTTTGATGTGCATGCGCTAAAAATTGTCTCAATTCTTTAGAATTTAATAGATAGTGGTTATTTATAGAATAATCACTATTTTAACTTATCGGCTAATTGGCTGATATTTTGAGGTAGTTGTCGCGTGCTTAAGTCATTAAAGCAAAAGTATTTAGATCAATTTCAAAAAGTGAATGCTTACTTGCATAAGCAGGTTGAGGCGGGTGTTTGTGATGTTGATAATGTATCTGCACTCAATCAGTTAGCATACACTCAACTTTATGGAACTGCTTCTAATAAGGTTGATGAATATACGATTTCCGTTAAGACCTATAAGGTTATTGATGGTCAACGGGTTGAGGATGATGTGTGCTGGGTTAAGTTTGCGTCTACTGAGGAAGAGTTGGCGCAATATATTGAATTACGGCGGGAGGGGTTCTTTAAGCGTTTGAGTGGCCGCGAAGCAAGCGGTGATGAATGTGAGCTGGATAGTTATGATGATGATTGTCAAACTATACCATTGATTATGGGGAAAAAAGGAGATGATCATGCTTTTGCTATAGCACGTTTAATCCATGGTGAAAGTTTGCCAACCATTCTAAATTCAGGTCAGGCGAATGTTATTAAAGCAGAAATTGGTCAGGATAATATTTATGAGAAATCTCGAATGTATGTTTCGGCAGTAAAATTTAGGGAATCGAATATGCCTCGATCATATATGGTGTTAGATATGTCTTTATTATCGTCCTTACTCCTTGGTAATCCTGAGGGGCTTGATAATTCACATATGTTGATGAGTGGTTCTTCAAAGCAGATAATAAGGGGGGAAGATGCGGGCTTGAATACTTTATATAAGGGAGGTGTTTTCGATATTGGTGCAAAAGGTGCTACGGAATCTTATAATAAGAAGAAACCCGTAATTCTCTCTCTCAATCAATGCTTTAAGGATAGTGCTAAACCACGTTTATGGGAGCGATTGTCTAGTTTTTATCATGATGTATATGTGAATATCGCTGAGCAAAATGGAGAGTTGCTTGTTTCTCGTGCTGGCAGAATTGCTAGAATTTATGATGTGCACGGTATTCTAAATAATAGTTTTGCAGGTAAGACTATATTAAAAGGGAGTTCTAGGCCTATCGATTTTGAGGGGGTATCTCCAGAGGTTGATAGAGTATTAGCTAGGAAAATTAAAGTTCGTGAAGATCTTTTGCGCTTTGAAAGATTTTAGATATAAATAATGCTTCAATCAAATTATAGTCATTTTGATTCTTTCTCGAAGGTTCATATCGTATCAGATAGGCTTAATGACTTTAGTGCGCGTGCGATGCTGGATCAAGATGTTGCGTATTTTTTTAAGGATAGATCTGAAAAACAGCATACTATAATTAATCAGTCATATTTGAATTTTTGGATGTTTGTTCGTTTTACGAATATTCAGCCAAAAAGTTTAAAGATTATCATAGAAGACCGCTATGCGGAGCCGTGCGGTAACATTAGTGTCTTTATGCCTGCGGCATCTTTTTTTGTGTGGATGGCTGCTCCAGGTCGCTATAGGTATGAGGCTTATATGGGGGCTGTTGCTATGGAGGATTCATGTATGCAATCGCCTTTGCTTTTCTCTCATGATGCTGGAGATCAAATTAACTCATCTGCGGATATTATTAACCTCATAAAGAAAAACGCTGATTATGAGGTTCGAATGGTCAGACCGCGCTCATATGTTGCTGATAAAACTAAGTTATTTTTAGAGAAGAATTTTACTGAAGATTTGAGTTTTACGGAGATTTCTAAAGAGCTCAATATTCCAGTTTCTACAATGACACATGGCTTTAAAGACTATTACGGTATAGCGCCTACTCAATATCGCAGTATGGTTAGGTCTTATCAGGCGCTGTACCATATTCAAAATGGTATGAGTGTAACAGAGGCAGGCTATATGGCAGGTTTTGGTAGTAAGTCTCAATTTCATGATCATTTCAAGCGTCACTTGCGTGTCTCACCCTCTAGTTTTGCGCGGAAATAAAGCGTTTTAACGATAATTCTGCAAAAAATCGGACTTCTTATCTCTTTGCGAATGGTATTGTATACATAATATAAATCGTTAGTAGAGGTCGATGTGCGTTTTGATATTGATAGGGTTGATTTTGATGGTCTTGATTTTGAGCGCTTCAAATCTGAGTATTTGGAGCCTGAAAATCCTGTAATCATTGAAAATACAAAGTGCTTTGATGATCAAATCCTAACACCAGAATATCTCAAAGAGCATTATGCGAAAGAAGAGAAGCGCGAACTTGGTTGGTTTGACGCTGATTTGGTTGATGATGGCGCGATTATTGTTCCTAAATTGGTGAGTGATATTCTGAGTGACGAAAGTATGTCTGTGCGCGAGTCGCCTATGCGTGTTTTTATGCAGCCTGGTGGGCATGTTACTTTGCCGCATTATGATGGAAATTCTTTACATGGTTTAAATGTACAAGTTAGAGGTGTGAAGAAGTGGATTATTACTTCTCCTAAAACGCCTTTGCCTACTATGCCTTTTATGTATGCAGCTATGGTGAAGCGAAATTTTGTATATAAGTCAGATAAGTATGATTATACGGAATTTGTTACGAAACCTGGTGATATGCTATTTTTGCCTCGATATTGGTATCACGAAGTGCAATCTCTTGATCCAGTGAATATGAATATTAATTGGGTGTTTACACCGAAGATACCTAATTTAACTTCTCCATTAGGTCAGCGTGAGGCGGAGATTGTTCGTATGAGACGTGATATGCCTCTCATTAATAAAGCGTTTTTCCCTGACGAATTTAAAAAATATGGTGGTCAGGGTAAGGAACTTATTGATGTGTATGCCGAAAAAGTGAGCTCTAGTGACGTAATGTGCCGTTTGGTCAAGGAGGTTTCTGGCTATCCCAATTTCTTGATGGTAGCTAGAGACTTAAGTGCGCGCGCTAAAGAATTTACAAAAAATAACTTCAATGTTTAGGCTATAGAGTTTCTCTATAGCCCTAGTTCGCTTAGACTTGGATGATTGTCAGGTCGTCGACCCAATGGCCAGAAAAACTTTCTTTCTTCTGGCTTTATAGGTAAGTCGTTGATACTTGCGAAGCGCTTTTCCATTAAGCCTTTTTTGTTAAATACCCAGTTTTCATTACCATATGATCTAAACCAATTATTGCTGTCATCGTGCCACTCATAGGCGTAGCGCACGGCGATATGGCTGTCTCTATAGGCGAATAATTCCTTAATTAAGCGGTATTCGTTTTCTTTTTTCCATTTTCTTTCGAGAAATTCTTGTGCTTGTTGTCTGCTGCTTACAAACTCAGAGCGATTGCGCCAATTTGTATTGAGTGAGTAGGCGAGTGATACTTTTTCTGGGTCTCGACTGTTCCATCCATCTTCTGCGAGGCGAACTTTTGCTGTTGCACTTTCCTCTGTGAATGGGGGGAGGGGTGGTCTTATTTCTGTCATTTTTTATTCCTCTTATTATGCCGTAGTGTTTATGGGGGTCTTAGCATGCCCAACGTAAAGGGGCGGAGCTGGGCATGCTAAGATTCGTGTAGCTGCCTTTATGCAGCTTTTTGTGTGTGGCGCGTAGATACGAGAGGGAAATCTACTTCAATCTGAAATACTTCATTGAAATAGTTGGTTAGTGTGTTGAGCGCGATATGTGTGATCATCTCTATGATGCGTTCGTCGCTAAAGCCAGCGTCACGTACATTTTGTAAATCTTGCGCGCTGACTTGTCCTCTTGCATTTACGACTTTAGTTACAAAATCTAGTCCGGCTTGGCACATTGGGTGCTTAGATTTACCTTGTAGATTTAGGCTTAGCTCTTCTGCGTCTATGCCTGCTTTTTCGCCAAGGAAAGTGTGAGCAGATGCGCAATAATCGCAACCATTTAAGCCTGCAACGGTTAGGGCTAGTTTTTCTTTATATTGCGGCGTTAGGGTCCCTCCTTGTAGGGCGCCGTTTAAATTTAGATAGCCCTCCATTGCTGTTGGTGCATTGGCAAAAGCTGTGAAGAGGTTAGGGGTTGCTCCTAGTGCAGCTTTCACGGCGTTTAATAGATCTGCTGCTTTTCCCTCTGGGTTTGTTACTGCATTAATACGTTGTTCCATTGTTTTCTCCTTTCACGAGAGTGTTTGTGGTTTAGGCGGAATATGCATGATTGCGATAATCTAGTGTCTGTTTAGCGATGTCGTTTATTACGATTTCAGTCTCTGGCATGAAAATTTCATTCCATATGTCGTCTTGAATTGCGCTGTCTATAATCACAGATATTTCGGTTTTCATGGTTACCTCCCTTTTTGATCAGCTTAAAAGTAAACTGATCGGTTTCTATATTTTTATTATATATACCGATCGGTGTACCTTGTCAAATAAAAAATTATTTGGTTTTGCTTGTTTTTTATGTCATATTGTTAGGGATGTTAGTTTTTTAACATTTTAATAATAAACTGATCGGTATAAGGTGTGACGTATGAAGGCTTCGATAAAGCGGGAGCAAATTATTAATGTGGCTTTAAATCTATTTTATAAGGATGGATTTAATGCCACTGGCGTGGAAAAAATTCGTGAGGCCGCGGAGGTTTCTAAGAAGACTCTTTATAATCATTTCAAATCTAAAGATGAGTTGATCTTGGCGGTGTTAAGGCGTCGTGATGAGCAGTTTAGAAATAATTTTATGCGTGCTGTTGAGCGTTTTGCCGATACGCCGAATGGCCGATTGGAGGCTGTTTTTGATGCTGCTCATGAGTGGTTTAATGGAAATAATTTTTATGGCTGTATGTTTATTAATGCCTCTGCTGAATTTACGGCTTTAGAAAATCCATTTCATATAGTGTGCGCAGAGCATAAAAAATTAATGCATCAATATGTAGAGAAGTTAGCTAGGGATGCTGGCGCTAAAGACCCGGCTAAGCTCTCTGAGCAGCTTAATCTATTGATTGAGGGTGCTACTGTGCATGCGCATGTTTGCGGTGATAAAAATGCTGCGCTTAAGGCGAAGGAAATGGGAATGGTTTTAATTGAAGATAGTGTTTTAGGCGCTTAGAAATACGAGCTAACCGAAAACAGTATTCTGGGGCTGTTTTGATTGTTCATTGAGGGTGTTGAGACCTCTTTTGTTAGAGGCCATGCGGCTTGAACAGTGCCATGTAGGTAGTTGTTATAGTTGTAATGTATGCCAACTCCGCTTGATGCTGCAGATTGTGGTTTTATGCTTTGCTCTTGGTTCCAAACTTTGCCGATGTCATAAAATGCAAAGGGTGTTAAGGAAAGTGGTTTTTTAGCTATTTCTACGTTTTTTACGCCTTGATATTGCGCTTCTAGAGCAATTTTCACACCACTATCACCAGTAATTTCGGAAGGGTCGTACGCCCTGCCATAATGAGTACCGCCATAGCCGAACTCTTGCGATGATAGGAGTGGGTGGGGTGCAAATTGTGCGGCTGCTTTAGTTTCTAAGGCAATATCTTCGTTAATTTCTTGCGTGTGCTCCATGCTGACTTGTGCAGTGAAGAATTCACTTCGCCCTTGTTCTCTGGATAGGTTGCTGCTTCCTGTTTTTGTTGCTGAGAGTATGTTTAAGCCTTGCCTTAGCTCTAGGCCAAGCTTTAGGTCTGTTTCGTTGTAATTTAACTCTGTCTTGATATAGCGTACTTTATCATCAACGAGTTCCTGATCTAAAAACTCGGTAGCGCTATTTTGTAAATTGAGTGAAGCTGAAGCATCCAGGCTTGTACCACGATTTTTTATGATCGGATAGCTGAGCCCTAGTTCTGCAGATGTGGAGTCACTTTCAACCTCTAAGGCTCTTAGTGTATGCCCAGGCTCGGAGTTTGAATATGAAAGGCTGCTGTAGACCGTTAGGCCTGATGCTGCTAGAGGGAGTGAATATTGCGCTGATGCGAATGTTACTTCACTCATTGGGATAGCGGTGCCTACTTGTATGGTAAAGCTATCCAAAGTCGTGAATAGGTTTCCTGTACTCCATAGGGCCTCTATCTGGTGTGGGCCGACATATCTGGATCCGTGATTATTATATGAAATAAGTGTTTTAGGCGGTGTGCTTTGCACTTTAAGGAGTATATCGATACTTCCTGATTTTGCGTTTTGATCTTTTGGGGCGTTTAAAAGGCTTTGTACAAAAACGCCGGGAGACTCATTTAAGAGTAGTAGATATCTCTCAATTGTGGGGCCGTGCAGAGGGGCGCTTTGCTTTATATATTGCGCAGCCTTATTGATGGTGCCTAGGCTATCTGCTGATAGGAGGTTTTCAGGGTCATCGATGATGACATTATTGACGCGCCCTTCTATGACTTGGATTATGACTGAGCCATCATCGGTTATTTCTTGTTCAGGTATGACGGCGCGTGAAATGAAATAACCCTCTTGCCTGTATAAAACGGTTATGCGTTTTGCGAGGTGGTTTAAGACATTCAGGTCCGTTTTACGGTTTATATATTCATCTAAAAGCGGCTGAAGCTCACTCTTGGTAAAAACGCTCATGCCTGTGATTTTGATCTCTTTAAGGATAAAGCCATCTTGAGCGATAGGGATTGCTGTACTGCTCTCACTTGGTGCGATGGGGATGATCTCTTGTTCTTTGTTATCGATGCTTTGTTGCATTCTTTGATTGATACGTGCCGCATCGGCTGAGCCGGGCAGCTCTGCCGGTAAGCTTTGCGCATGGCTGTGGTTCGCGAAAAGCAGGCAGCTTGCCGCTATGAGTACCGTGTGGATATTTATTTTTATTGCTTTACTAAGAATTTGAAATCTCTTTTGGATGGCACGTTTTTTTGTATCCTATAATCAATAGGTTAACTGATTTTAAACGAATACTAAATATATATAACAAAATTATGTTATGATCACCATAGTATGTGTTACCATATGACCTCATTTCGTTTGTCTTTTTTTCTTTTTCACTAATATTTAATAAAATTTTTGTAAAATATGTATATGTATGGGGTAAAAAACTATCTGTTTTTATGTTCGAGTGCCATTCTGACTGTAGGTCTAGCATCTCATGCATATGCAAGCCCTGAAGGCGGTAGTGTTGCTGCGGGTAATGCCAATATCACTCAAGGCACAAAAGTTACAGATATCCATCAGTCTTCCAGCAAAGCGATCATAGATTGGACAAGCTTCGATGTAGCGGGCGATGAGGCGGTTAATTTTCATCAGCCAGATAGTGGCTCTATAACGCTTAACCGTATTCATGATCATAAAGCCTCGCAAATTGACGGTTCTATCACGGCTAATGGCCATGTGATGCTGCTTAATCAAAATGGTGTTGTCTTTGGCGCTGGATCTAAGGTTGATGTTGGCTCTCTCACTGTTTCTACGGCAGATATTGATAATGATGATTTCATGGCGGGACGGCTGGATTTTAATCAGGCTGGACAAAGTGACGCCGCCATTATTAATCGCGGCACAATTACAGCGAAAGAAGCTGGCCTTATTAGTCTTGTTGCACCAGAAGTAGAAAATAACGGCGTGATCATCGCCAAGCTTGGTAAAGTGCAGATGGCTGCTGCTGATACTTTTTCACTCGATTTAGCGGGTGATGGCCTTATTCAAGTGGCGGTTAGTGATGAGGATGCTAAAAAGCTTGCCTCCAATACTGGGCGTATTACTGCCGAAGGTGGTTATGTTGCTATTACGGCGGGGTATGCGCGTAATATTGTTGACTCTGTTGTTGAAAATAGCGGCGTCATAGAGGCGCATTCTATGACCAAGGTTGGCGGCAAGATTGTCCTTAGCGCCGATCGCGGTATCACAAAAATGAGTGGTACAATGAATGCTAGCGGGCTTACAGGCGGTGGCAGTATTAAGATCGGCGGTGACTATCAGGGCAGCGGTGAGGACGGCACAGCGAACTCGGCGCGCACTTTGGTGAGCGAGGACGCCGTTATCAATGCCAGCGCTACCGAAACAGGCAATGGCGGACAGA
>MDSZ01070557.1_pt1 | contig 18521 bp, 16 predicted proteins | sample 811201 | NCBI WGS metagenome assembly MDSZ01 (sample SAMN05326647, study PRJNA326480) | marine metagenome | isolation source: seawater | place: Indian Ocean: North | collected 2010
AACTAAATGGAAATTCATCCTTCTTTTTCTCGTCCCCTACTACATTTTCTTCATTGTTTTTTTCCTTTTTGTCCTCCGACTCCTTTGAGTTTTCTTCTTGTTCTCTTTTCTTCTTTTCCTTTTTATCAGCTCTATCTTGTATTCTTTTCTCTTTTAATTCGGCGTCTTCTCTTGCCCATTCTTCATCGCTTTTTTTGAATTTACCTTTTTTTGAAGATAACATAAATTATAAAAATAAAGAAAATAAATATTTTATACACATAAATTCATAATTTATGATCTACTGATATTATAATTATGTATGTTAATATATTTAATAAAAAGAAAAATACAAAAATCATAACAGATTATTTTTCAAAAATATTCTCTAAATACAACATACAATATAGAACATTAATAGGTTATTTGATATCTTTTGTCCATTTTTTATTAATCATATGGATTATAATTTATTTATTATTTGAAAAAAAAATAGATAAGAAATATTATTTTTATTTATTTATTTGGATTATAATTATTTATTCAAACTATTATTTTCATGGATGTATTATTTCAAAAATAGAACGTGAAATACTTAAAGACAATAATTGGTGTGGACCCATAAGTATTATTATCAATAGTATAAAAAACCAGAATACCACAATTAACTCTAATACATTTATTCTTTATTTTAGTTCACTCATTATTACATTAATTATTTTTTCCAAAATTTCTTTAACCAGTACATTTATATTTATTTTGTTTTTAGTACCAATAATAATATATGATCCAAATATATCGTTTAATAATCTATCCTATATATATGTATAAATACGTAATAACCTCATTAATCGGTTTAATATGAGGATATATTGGTTCAATGATGGGATTTAGTGGGACATTATGTTTGGAACTATTATTGGGTCCAATATTGCAATGGACATTGATAATGCTATTTTTTGATTCACTGAATTATATTTTTCTCATTTGAAAGTAACCATTTTGCAAACACGTTATGACCATTTACACACGCATTTCTGAAAATTTCGTTTTGAAAAATAGATTTTGTAATTTTTAACTTTTTTTTATTTTTTAAAATTAATTCGCATATATTACGATGGCCATTAGCAGACGCTCTTCTAAAAGCATCATTATCACATACAGACATGTTTATTTTTGGATTTACATTGAGTAGCCATTCAACAATGGATATGTGACCATTTGAACAAGCAAATCGTAATGCCTCATCTTCATGTATTGATATATCCATATTTGGCTCCATCCTATATAGCCATTTAGCAACAGTTATATGACCATTTGCACACGCAAATCTGAATGGTTCATTTTCGTTTGTACATATGTTCAAATATGGATCAACTGTAAGCATCCATTCTGCAAATTTTTTATTCCCATTTCCACATGCATTTGAAAATCCTTCTTCAAAATCTTCTAATAATTCTGTAAAATCAGTATTGATTTTTATAAAATTTATACCATCTTCAATATTTCCATTTTCACAAATCACTTGAAATATTTCATGTCTTGTGAAATCATCGAATTCATTGTTAAAATAACTCATTTTTATAATTTGTTTTAATGTGTTGCAATATTTTTTTTATATATAAAAATCATTTTTATATTGGAAAATATTAATCTATTGAGATATCAAAAGGAATAATTGTTCCAACACCAAACAGTCTTTCAATAAAATGTATATAAGATGCATCTTGATTTGTCCGATTATTATCATACATATTTGTTGTTAGTATATATTCATAATGTTCCTTAATAAAATTTAAAACAAAATCCATTTGATACTTTGGAATACAGAACATACTTCCTTCAACAAACATTGAATTTGGAATAATATATTCTTGATGTTTTTTATACAGAACATTATTATACTTATCGGTATCAATTGATCTATAATATGATGGATGACTTATACATACACACTCTGATTTCTTTTTCACAATAATTTTCAAAAGTGATGAACCTAATAGAAAATTAGTTAGGTCTTTGCAAATATCGCTATTTGACTTAGTGTGTAACTTAATAATGTTTGTATAATGCAATTGATCCTTTAACAAACTATCATAAACTAACATTGTTGGAACGATATCATTTCCAAATTCATGGGATGAATATAAAGCCATTTTAGGAAATTTTTGTTTCTGTATTATTGGATAAAATGTATTCAATAATTCATCCTTTACACAAAAAACAATAGAACAATTTTCTCTTTTTATATATTCAATAATGTTGTGGACCATTCTATGGCCAACTAATTCATCACCAATAAATAGTATAATTAATAAGTCATCTGATTTCATTGATGTTTTACATATAAATTGAATAGTACTTCTTTGAATATCTTCATAAGACATTGAATGAATACTTCTCACAATATTTGTTACTTGAAGTATTTGTGCATTTTTTTTATTGGAAATCCATATTTTATTATCTATATCTTGATAAATATCAGTGTATTTATTTCCTAAAAAATTTGATATTTGTTTTGGATGGTAAATGAGTTTTGAGAAACAATTTTGAACAATAATTTCTTTTAATTCTTCGTTTGAAAAACTTTCATATTCAGGATATGCTTGTTTAAAAAAGTAAATATCTATGTCAATTTTATTTTTATTATATTGAATTGGTAAATTTATATCGAAAAAAGATTCAATATTGCTTTTTGGTAAGTATTTTTTTAGACATGTGATTGGGATTATTGAATTAACTAACCTGGTCTTCCAAAATGGATCATCTAACCAAAAACAATGTCCACCCATGCTTTCTGTATTGCATACACTTTCTGTTGAAAATACAGATGCCAGTTCATATGGAGCTACTTTGCCAATATCGTATTTTTGCATTGTTTTTGAAAAATAAACATCTTCTGGAGGTACATGTAAATTATTTGCTTCCATATACACTCTAGTGTATTCAGAGTAGTCTAAATTATATATTGATTTATGGCTAATAACTTGTTTCATAATAGACTTGGTTCTTATACTAAAACCACCATTTCCAACTTTATTAGGTGTATCATCATGTATATTTGAAAAAGGTGCTCCAACAAAATCATATTCTAGACATTGGCTCATAATAAATTCATCATATTCAAATAACCATGAATCTTCTTGATAAATTAACACTTTATCACCTATTATCAAGTCCCAGAAACTTGTAGATGAAAGAAATGCACTATATTCATTAATATTCATATTAGAATGATTTGAATTAATTATTTTTATATTTTCAGAAGGTATTATTTCATTTATAAAATCTATATTTTCACAACCACAAATAATCGTATATGACCAATCATTTCCCAATTTTAGAATCATATTTCGTATTAACAATTCTATATGGGGTAAAACCCTATATTCAACTAGCACAGCTTCTTTTTCTAAACCCAATTTGATTGATGGTAACATAGTATTTTTCACGAAAGGTAACCAATTTAAACATATTTCTCTGAACATTTCTTTATTTTTTATTATTTTTAAAGGAATTGAAGTGGGTATTTTTTGTACTTCTCTTTGAATCTGAATTTCTTCCGACGATTCATCTTCAGAACCAGTTTCATCTTCTGACTCACCATATGATTCATCTTCAGTATCAGATGTATTGTTGTTAGATACATTAATATATGAATTCGAAATATTACATATGTCTTCAATTGAAAGAAAATCAAAGTCAATACGTTTAATAATTTTATTTATCTGAGATCTGTTATATCCGATGTGCTTTAATATCCTATTCCATAATTTTTTAATATTGCTAGCACCACCTGAATCAACATTCAAATGTGTATTTTTAAATTGAACAAGAGGGAGTAAATATATGAAATGGTAGTCGTTGAAACTAAATAAATTGAAACATTTACTCAAGTATTTTTTTTCATAGTCGCTGAAAAGAGATGTTTCATGTGAAACACTTGTTGTACTTTGTTCACAACAACATAGATTTGGGTAACAAATAAATGAAGAATACTGAAAATTTTCATGTTCGAAGATGTTCATCCATTCTGAATCAAATCCAGACGGGGAATTCATCTTTTCAAAAAAAAGATGTTTAATTGCATCATTTGAATACATAATTGCATGTGCTCCTAATATATTAGATTTAGATTTAGGAACATATACACCATCAATATCATTTACAAAATAACGATTTGTTTCTGAGAAACTGAAATCTATTGATCCAAGCATTAAGAAATCTATTTTGTTTTTTTTTCTATTAATAATAGATACAAGTTTTGATATCCAATCTTTAATAAAAATAACATCATCTTCTAACACTAAAATCCTTTTATATTTATTATGGATTGCGTCTTTAAGACACCAAAGATGTGATAATAAACATCCTAATTCTCCAATAGATAGATGAGATTCATATGACATATTATATTTAAATTGTAATTCTTTTGGAATTTTTTTTGATATCACTAATTTGTAATCTAATTCAAATTTACTTAGGACACATTCCATGTATTTTCTTCTAATATCTGTATCATCCATAGTAATAACGTAAATTTGTTCAATTTCAGTCACATCGGAAAACATATTTGGTTGATTTGTATTCACAAAATCTTTTATAACTATATTTTTATTATGATAGTTTAGTAACTCTGTTATTCTAATGGCCGAGATAGATTTACCGGAATTTTTCATAATATTTTCCTGGATCTTTTGAATAAGCATAATTAGAATCTTTATTTTATTTTTATATGAAAAACGTTTTAATTATGCAGTTTTTTATCAAACATTCTTTTTATTTCATCTCTAAATTTTTTGTTTTTTCTTTTCATTGCATTATAATCCGGCATAAATATACTTCCATTCAATGATAAATAACGATAGCCTTTTTCTTCTGATTCCCATGGATACTCTTCCATCCCAGGGTTTTCGTCAATATAATCTTTAAATATATGCATACTTGCTGGATTTTTACATAAATGTCTCCAGGAAATTTTATCTTTATTCTTTTTAATCCAATCTACAGCAATGGGATTTCCTGACATAACCCTATATATGTTTTTTTTCTCTTCATCGTCTTCTATTTTTTCCAAAATCTCAAGGAGTAATGGCATACATTCTGGATTATCATTAAACGCCGCCATATGAAAACCATCGATTCTTTCTTTATTTTTTTTGAGGAGTTCTAAAGCACCGGGATTAGACGAAAAGTCTTCCCACAACAATTTTATTAGAAAATTTTTCTCTGGATCTCCATAAATACATTTCATCAAGGATAATATATACACAGCTCTTTCATTTGTATTGGACGCCATTTGATGAAAACAAATACGTGGTAAATTGTACTCAATTAACCTCATTGCATTATAGTTTGCTGACAGATAAAACCAACTTATTTTATATGGATCTTTTAAAAGAATATGAAATGAACTTGGATTTTCAGACAATTTATCCCAGTTAATCTTATCCATATTATTTATTAAAATATGACATGCGTTTTCATTTTCAGATAAGGAGTCCCAATCTATATATTTTTTATGTTTTTCTATTAAATGAATTGCATTATGATTTTTACAAAGTTGAGACCAATTTACATTTTTTACACCATTTTTTTTTATTAATTTTTCAATGTAATCTACTGCATTAGGGTTAACTAAAATATTGTCCATAACTAATTTATCTTCTTTTATCCAATCTCTAAGTTTGAATACTGGTCTACATTTAAGAGCCATAGTTTAGTCTTTATATTTAATCTAAAATTTTCTTTTTATATTTTAAAAGATGAAAATGATGTTTGATCAATATTCAATATTACATTTTGCTACGGGGATCGTGGCATATTTTTGGGGAATTGGACCAATATTATGGGTGATTATTCACACAATTTTTGAGATTTTAGAAAATACTAAATATTCCGTTTATTTCATAAATAAATATGTTAGTTTTTGGCCAGGAGGTAAAACAAAGCAAGATTCTATAGCGAATATGATTGGTGATACTATTACAGCCATTATTGGTTGGTATTTAGCATATTACATTGATTTTATTGGAGTTAAGAGAGGATGGTATGAGGGGCATCTAACTTAAAATTTTTTATGTTATAACAAGTTATAAGATGCAGATCTTTATAAAAACTCTTACTGGAAAAACAATTACACTTGATGTTGAGCCAAGTGACACCATCGACAATGTCAAGCAAAAAATACAAGAAAAAGAAGGTAAATAAATGCCTTGAAAAGTAACATGCCATTAATATTTGGGCACTATTAGTGGATAAACATTTTGAATCCCAAATGGATTTTAAAATCCATAATTCAGTTGCTAGTATTAATCTTTAATTAATGCGACACACCTTATAATGTACGGGGAACTCCTTAGAGATTTAGAACACGACTTATATATTATAAATTTTATATAATAGGCAGGGTAATGACCTCGCTCATCGTAAAAGCGTCTAAATATTGGACAATCCGCGGGTAAAGTATCTAAACCTGTTTTGATTAAGGAATGGTACTCCCTCAACGACCGCACGGGTGTGGGCTTGAAAAGTCTGATCAACTTTAATGATAGCTTAAGATACAGTCTAGTCCTTATGGAAACATAAGGTGGTGGACGATTCCGCCTGACCAACAGCGTCTCATTTTCGCTGGAAAACAGTTAGAAGATGGACGCACTATTAGCGATTATAATATACAAAAAGAATCAACATTACATTTGGTCCTCCGCCTCAGGGGGGGAGTTTCGCCTAGAAATGAAAGATAAATAAACGCACATGTTTCTTCTACAAAAATCTTAAACCACTATGAGGAAAAACATAGAAAAAAAGGAGACATACTAAGAACTAGAGAAAGAACAATATATGAAAGACTTCATATTCTATTATTTATAATAAATATTATATTCCTTTCACCATTCTCAGAATAATCTTCTAACCTTTCATAATCATGTTTTTTAATTTCATTTAAAATACTTGTTTCTTCATCATCAGTCAGACATTCTGCAAATATATATATTTTATTTGCTTGATTGTTTAATATAGAATTAGCCCCATCTATAACCTTTGATTCCCAACCTTCAACATCTATATGCATATACCCAACAGGTTCAATCATTTCCTTTATATCATCCAACTTTATGGTTTTTATATCAGAATTTTCAGATTCGACATACACACAATTTCCTCCAAAGTTACTCTTATCTGACATAACAACCGTGTTATTATTGTTTCCAACACAGTTGTTAAAAACTTGAATATTTAAATTATTTCTGTTACTTATTTCTTTTATAAAATCACATTTATCTTTGTTAGGCTCGAATGCGAAAAATCTAATATCGTCTCTTCCATTATTCCTTGCAAATAAAGCCAATGTACATACGGTGTCTCCCCAGTGTGCACCCACATCTAAAAAGGAACTGTTTTGAGGTATATCTAACAGCCTTTGAGATTCATAAATCTTTTGTTTAGGAGTTCGATACAATAAATCGTCACTGAATATTTTCCATCCATATAATTTATTTCCTAGGGTGGTTACCTGATATGTGCCATCCGTTTTTACATAATGTTCACAAACTTCTATATGTTTATTAAAATTCGAACACTTTTTAAATTTAGTTCCGCAACTACAAAAGAATACACCTGACATATAATAAATTTTATTTATATTTTTTTAAATAAACATATATTAGATATTATATAATTTATCTATTGTAATAATTGTGGAAAAAAGTTTAAACGATATTTTAAACTTAAAAATCATGAAAAATATTGCATCAGTTTTTACTGAACAATTTAGAAGAAGAAAGTAGTGACGATGTGATTATTCATAGGTTTATTCCAAAAGATACATTTGTCACATAATTAAATGATTATTGGAAACATTATAGTATAACACTTTCATATAGAATAGTATACAATGAAATAATAAAATTCAAATCGATTGAATTCGAACAACCATCACATAGAGATGAAATATTAGAATAAAACAATATAAATAAATCTCGTAAAAATAAATAAATGTTCGAATCAAAAAATGTGCTCGTTACAGGTGGTGCTGGATTCATTGGTTCACATATTTCAGAAAGGCTATTAAAAGAAGGCGCCCATGTGAGGGTTCTTGATAATTTATCAACTGGTTTTTACACAAAAAATATAGAACCGCTTATTCATAGGTTCGGTAACAAAATAGAGTTTGTACATGGAGATATCACTGATCTAGATACGTGTAGAAAAACAACAAAGGATATTCATATAGTATGTCACCAAGCAGCAATCGGGTCTGTTCCTAGATCCGTCGCAGACCCTGTTACCTCCCATAAAAATAATGTTGATGGATTTTTCAATATGTTAGTTGCCTCAAAAGATAATGGAATTAAAAGATTTGTTTACGCTTCGTCTTCGTCCGTGTATGGAGACCATCCGATCCTTCCAAAGGTAGAAGAAAACACTGGGAATGTTTTGTCTCCATATGCGGCAACAAAAGCAATTGATGAATTATATGCAGGAGTATTTTCGAGATGTTATGATATGGAATGTATTGGGCTAAGATATTTTAATATTTTCGGTCCTAGACAAAATCCAGATGGTATGTATGCTGCAGTTATACCCAAATTTATTGAGTCAATGAGAACTTTTGAGCAACCCATTATTAATGGTGATGGGAGTTATTCGAGAGACTTTACATATGTGGATAATGCGGTTTCTGCAAACATACTCGCAATGACAACCGAAAATTCAGATGCATTTGGAACATCTTTTAATATTGGTGCGGGAGGAAGAATTACTATTTTAGAGATGTTAGAAGAAATACAACATTGTATGGTTTGTGGAATTGCACCAATATTTAAAGATGTCAGAGCCGGAGATATTCCTCATTCAAATGCGGACATCTCTAAAGCAAAAGAGATTTTAGGATATAGTCCAAACATATCTTTTTCAGAGGGAATACATAACACAATTAATTATTATACAAATGTTTAAAATTTTTCATAAATCATCCCTTCAATAAAATCAAACCCGTTTATATTACTTATATATTTGTTTTTTCCAGTATAATTTTCAATGTCAAATTCATTTGGAAATTTTATAGATGTTACTATATCTTTTTTTTCTGAAATGAATTTTTTGAATATTGCAACGGAATGATCACATCTATATCTATGTTTTTGCACGGTTGTTAGTGTATAACCATTGTTTGATAAAAAATCAATTGTTTTTTTAAGTTCTGTTAGGCCATCCATATATTCCTCTATTTTTTTATTTTTATTTTTTAAATTTAAAATTTTTGAGTCATTTAATATATAAAATTGTATTGATTGTTCTGATTTTAAAGTTGTTGAATAACCTTGTAATTTTACAATAAATTTTAAAAACATTGTTAAATCTTATTACCGGGTATTGACATATTTTTTCAAAAAATAATACAAATAGTGTGTGGAAATCGATTAACGTGATATTGTATGATTCTTATATTGTTTATATAAGTTATGATTTATTAAAAGCGACACAGTTAATATACATACATTACTTATATTCCAACATATTTTTTTTTTCATAAAACAGGACAACTAACATTATATAAATATAATTATTTACTATAATGGACAAATGAAATTACGATCTAGACAAAATATGTATGAACTAGCCATAATAGTTTATTCAATATATCCCACTTTGTAAAATATATCCATCAGACCCTGAAAAATCAGGCAAGTTTAATGGGAAAAAAGGAGGAAAAATCATTCATATTAAAAAGATTAGACATAAGTAAAAAAGTATTTAAAGAATAATTATCATTATTTATTAGGATGGATAAATCCCCATCCTAATAGACAGTATGTCCGAGTGGTTAAGGAGACAGACTTGAAATCTGTTGGGAAAATCCCTCGCAGGTTCGAATCCTGTTGCTGTCGAAAAATTACACATGGATTCCCGAGTGGTCAAAGGGGACAGGCTTAAGATCTGTTGCGATTGCTTCGTGGGTTCGAATCCCACTCCATGTAACCTGCTCTATTAGCTCAGTGGTTAGAGCATTGGTCTTATGAGCCAAGGGTCGTCAGTTCGATTCTGATATAGAGCATTTATTTTCTTTTTTTTAAAGATTTGGATTTATTTTTCCTTTTCTTTAAATGATGATATTTACAAGTCTTTTTTTTACGTATTTTTCTTCCACCTCCACTCCTTAAAACCATTGGGGTTAATTCATACACATTATATTCTCCCGAAACACAATTTGTTTTGTATATTGCTTGAGGATGGGTTGTTATTGATTTTACTGTTGTTTTTCGATTAAAGTCAACTTCAAACATATTATGATGAGAATCAAGTATTTCTTTTGATTTTATAAATCCATCACCATTATTAAGTATTCTATTTAAAGGGGTAATGTTCATCCCTCTTACCATTTTGTTTTGTTCATTTCTAATACACTCGTAAAAAATGTTATTTTTGTTTCTCAACATACTTGTGTCTAACACATAATAATCATTTTCATATTTTAAAATTGTATCAACTGAACTTACTAATTTATTTTTATTCAAGTCATACATAGTAGTTTTGTTTCCATTATTATTCATATCATATACTGTGGATGGAAGTTTATCAATGAAAATTGGTTCTATATTTTCAGATGACATTATATTATACATTTATTTTTTTCGGATTTTGTTAGTTATTTTTTTTGTTGATTTTATTTTTTTGATTTTATGTTTTTGAGTTTTTATTTTTATTTTTTTATTCTTATATGTTTTCTTACGTCTTCCACCTACATTTGAAAAGACCTTTAAAATTTTGTATATTTCTGAATTACCACCATCTTGACAATGATTGGCACTTACTGCATTCGCTTGAGGAGTCAACATTTGATAAGATATGCTAGATTTTATTTCTTTCAAGGGAGAATCTTGGTATATTTCAAATATTTGATGATCTGATTTTATTGCATCTTCTAACTGTTTATAATAAACAAACCCATCTCCAACAACTAATTTATTAATTTGGAACAGGGGATTTCTCAACTCTATATTCGAAGGATTCATAGTATTTACTTCAAAACATTCAAAATAAGTGTTTGTTACACTTAGATCAATATTATTTATATCAACCGCATACAATTTATCTCCATAATTAAAAATTTTATTATATTTGTTTTTATATTTGTCTTCGCCTTTATATTTATTTAAAAAATCATGAACATTAACATCTTCCAGTTCATATATATCATATGCAGTAGTTGGTAAAGGTGATATAACTGATGTCTGAATTATTTTCATTTCTTCAAATTCATTTTCATTAACCAAATTACTTCTACTAACACTTCTTGTATTTTGACCAGGGTAAATTGGTTTGACATTATTAAATGATCGTGCATTTTTAAACATGTCTTTATACAAACGAGGTTCTGTTAATTCTCTTAAATCCCAATTTCCCAATGGTTGATTAAATTTGTGCGACCCTTCAAAAATATTGTTAATATAATATACATTTCTAACATTCCATTTATTCAATGGTTGATTAAATTCGGTTGTATTTTTAAACATTTCCGACATATCTTCTAGTGAGGATATATCCCAATTTTCAATTGGTTGATTAAAACCCGATTTTTCAAACATGGATTGCATAGTATTAACATTCTTAGTATTCCATTCACCTATAAACTTATTAAATGCAAATGCATTTTTAAACATTGAATCCATTGTTGTGACATTTGACACATCCCAATTCCCAATATCTTCATTAAATGACGAATATGAATTTTTAAATAAATCATCCATGTCAGTAACTCTTGATACATCCCACTCATTTATTGGTTTCCCTTTTAAAAAATCGGGCAAACTTTCTTTTTCATATATATAATTGTAAACTAATTCATGAATATTTTCATTAGTTATCACTGTTGTCATTAATATATATATGGTTATATTTTTTAAAAATGAATTAATAAGTTTAAAAAATAATTGAAAGAGTTAAAGGGCGAAATACTTGGATGTTTGTGTAAACTAGAAAGATCTCATGGAGACGTGTTTGTTGATTTAATAAATGAATTGTAGTCAAAAACATCTTCGGGTTCGAAATAAGCCATTCTAATCAACGCTTTTTTCGCACAGAGTTTCAGTTGAAGAGGACTAACAAACTTACCATTTTTTAACATTTTCAATTTAAATTCTTTAATTATTTTATCAAAGTCTTCTTTTTTCTTTGCGTTTAAATATTTGTTTTGTATATCTATTGATTTTTTTTCAAAATCCGTTTCATCCATTAGTTTTATTTAATTTGTTGAAATTTATTTATTATATTTTTTATAATTTATAATATTTGTTGATCAAGTCATTTGACAATAGTTTTTGCATGTGATTACAATGGATATATGGAACAAACTGGACAAGTATTGGAGAGAAAAGAAAATGGAAAAAAGTGAATTGTTCATATTATAGAGTCTATTTAATCGCGTACTCAAATGGAGGATACTCAATATGTTTGCATTTGTTTTACTGAAGTTACTCGACATTTAGTATCCACCATAAAAAAACTGATATTTTTTTTGGTGATATAATAAAAAGAATAACAAATAATTAATGTAAAAAATACGCATAATGAAAGCAAAAGAATTAAACTTAGACGGTGTTGTGTCAGAGTTAGTCGAGAATCTAAAGATATGTGGAGAAGGATGGGAGGAAACTGATCTTATCCTGATTAGCGATTCTTTACTGGATGACTTTAACAATAGAAAAATCACACCTGAAAACATTAATAAAATTTTAAGTTTATGTGATTATCTTTTGATCGAAAACACATTAGATTTTGTGGTAAAAAACTCTGACCCTGCAAAAATATATAAATTGAATGAATTTCATTCATTGAATTATAAATTACCAATGTGTATGACGGGCATAAAGTCTGATTTTCATTGTGAATATAATAAAGACGCAGTAAATTATTTAATAGAGGTAACTCAAAGAAAAATATATAATGCTGTTTCCTTGGGTCTGACTCATTATTTAGATTATTATTACCCTTTTAGTAACATAGATAATTTGTGTGTAGTAGCATCTGCATACGGACATTTGGGTGTGTTAAAATGGTTAAAAGACAAAGGATTTGAATTAACTATTTCTTGTTGTTCAGCCGCAGCAGGAGGTGGACATTTATCATGTCTTGAATATTTACATAAATCAGGATGTCCATGGAACGAATCGACATGTGAAAGTGCCGCAAGTGGAGGACATTTTGAATGCTTGAGGTTTGCCCATGAAAACGGATGTCCATGGGATGAATGGACGGCCCATAATGCTATAAGGGGAGGACATATTCGTTGTTTAAAATACATACATGAATTAGGAGGAGATATAGAATCAGAATTGTTACTACTTGAAACAGTAATTAGATCCGGTAAATTATCATGTTTAAAATATTTATTCGAAAATTGTGATAATTTTAATTGGAATACTTTGGATCTTTCTTTTGTCTTTCCATATGTTCTCAATAAATATGATTCATGTACAGAAAAAGATTATCTTGATTGTGTTCAGTATGCAATTGACAATGGATGTGTGTGGGCATCTACTCTATTGAAAACATATATTGATATTAAAAATACAGATGAAAAATTTGAGGCGGATGAAGAAGATGATGAAATAGAATACCCAATATGGGAGGAAATATTATAACATAAAAATAAAAATAGTAATTGTAATAATGAGTAGCGAATTAATTAATGAACTATTTATACCTACCAATAAAAATTTCATAAATTCATGTAAAACAGGAAATATAAATAAGATAATATGGATACAAAAACAAATACCAAACGATGTAGATTATAAAGATGCGTTTGAACATGCATGTGAAATAGGTAATTTAGAAGTGGCTAAGTGGATAATGCAAGTCAAACCGGATGACTTAACCATTGAAATAGATTCAGAACTTTTTTTATTTTCTTGCGATAGTGGTTGTTTAGAGTTAGCGAAATGGATTTACCAACAAAATCCAGACATTCATATTAATGGATATATTTTTTATATAGTTTGCAGAAATAATTATTTTGACATGGCAAGATGGATTTACTCTGAAAATTCTAGTGTAGTAAACAGTCCAAAATATATAAATGCATCTTTTGAACATTCTTGTAAAAATGGAAACATCATCATGGCTAAATGGCTACTATCCATAAATAAATACATTAATATATCTCCTGCTTTTGTTAGTTCATGTGAAAAGGGATTAATAAATATAATAGAATGGTTACTATCTTTAAATAAGTTTGTTGATACGGAATTATCATTCTCCAAAGCATGTTGTAGTGGATATAGAACAATTGCCTCAATTATCTTAAATAAACCCACAAATAAAAAAATAAATGTGTCATTTGCATTAATGGCTTTATGCAAAATTGGAAATTTAGAAATGATAAAATGGGTACTACGTTTAAATGGTGTTATCGGTAAAAAAATAAATAGTAACATGGTTTACAATGCTTGTGAATATGGGCACTTACCTCTAGTTGATTTTTTCATAAAAAAAACAAAAAAATATGTATATATTAGTGAATTATTTAAAGATGGATACAGGATTGCATACATAAATGGGCACTATGATATAGTCAAGTTAATAACAGAATCTAAAGTTATGCAAATCGAGTACGATATGTACAGCAGTGCATTTCACCATTCGCGCTCAGTAGAAACAGCAAAATGGCTCTTAAAAATATACCCAGAGATTCAAGACTGTTCTGATTGTTGGTATAGTTTATTGTTTAACTCTTGTACTAAACACTATATGGAGATCATCAAGTGGATTTTCAAAAATAAATCTGATGTGGTCATTGATCAAAAAATATTGACTTCGGTTTTTAGAAAGGAAAATATTGACATAATCAATTATATTTTATTAATTCGTCCTGACATTGATCTATCTTTTAATGACGATGAGTTATTTTGTAATTGTTGTAAGAACGGTAATTTAGAAATAGCAAATATGTTATTGAAACAAAATCCAAATATAAATATTTCCATGAGAGGCGAATATCCTTTTAAATTAGCATGTTATAGTGGTCATATTGAATTTGCAAAATGGCTAATATCTTTGAATCCTGAAATTAAAATTAGTGACACTGTTTTTAATGATATGTGTATATTAGGCAATCGCTTGGAAATAGCAGAATGGATTCATTCGATAAGGCCGAACATTAATATTTTTTCAAAAACATTCAGACGTGCTTGTAAAGATGAATACATTGATTCTGTTAAATGGATCCATAAACTAAATCCTTATAGGTACACTGTAGTCATTAAATATAATAAAATTGTGAGCTGGCATGTAGAAAAGATGTGTGGAATAAAAGAATTGAGATTGGATAAATTATCAGATTGCCCAATATGTTATGAAACAGAATGTTCAAACGTAGTAACAAATTGTGAACATATGTTTTGTAAAACATGCATTGATAAATATAATGGAGACACATGTCCATATTGCAGAAACGATCCTGTTGAATTTTATTTAATAAAAAATGAAAAATAAATTTATATTTGTAAGGAGTTTAACTAAAAAATGAGTATATCTTTCAAAGACATTAGATTAGATGGTATCGAATCTGAACTTATAAACAATTTTGATGAACTTGATGGGGAGTATTGGGGAAATATTACTGATTATTATAAGGATATTGATAAAAAGTTACTTAATGATTTCAACAAAAGAATCATACTTCCCGAAAACATTAACAGGGTTTTAAGTCTATGTGATTATTTGCTAATAAAAAACACTTTACAGTTTGTCATGTTCAATTCATATCCGTCTTTTATTTATGTATTAGATGAACATCATTCTGAAAACTATGAACTTCCTTTATGTATGACACAAAAATATCATATTGAATCAGCTGTTGCAAATGGATTAGTTGATTATATTGAGTTCTATAAGGAAATTGGGGTATTAAAAAACTTCGAAAAATCAAAAAGAATGTACGATACAGCAATTCAGTTTAATCAGTTTGAAACTTTTGTTTGGCTTAATAAACATGGATACTCATGGAACAAAACTATCATGGATAAATGTGCCAGATTAGGTAGATTTAATTTTATACAATATGCTTATTTGAATGGTTGTACCAAGTACACTAAGTACACTATAAGTGAAGCATCTGAAGGAGGACATATTGAGATTCTTAAATGGTTACATGAAAAGGGAATCGCATGGGGACCACTAGATGGATATTTAGTTTGTTTAAATGCAACACAAAATGGACATCTTGATTGTTTAAAGTATGCCCATAAGAAAGGATGTTCTATTAATAGCGATCTGTTCGGTGGTTTATGCTCAGTTGCTTCAGAATATGGCCATATTGAATGTCTTAAATATTTATGTGAAAATGGATGTGTGTTAGGAGATGTCTTGCAAACGTGTGCTAAATACGGTCGCTTTGATTGTTTAAAAATTGCATATGAAAATGGGGGACAATGGAATAAAAAAGTTTGTGAAATAGCTTGTATAAAAGGACATATTGATTGTTTGAAGTATGCATATGAAAATGGATGTCCTATTGATATTAAAGAATGTATTAAAAAATCAAAAAAATATGGAATTTTTGAACACTATAAACACTGTGTCCATTTCTTAAATGGGCTTGGAGCCAATAAGTCTAAGTGATTTATTTATATCTGATTGAATATTTTTTGAATGAATTATTTCATCACTCCAACAACTTGGACATGATTTTTTTCCCAAAATCCATTTAGTGTTTTTTTGCAACACCCCTTTTGTTAGTTCTGATGCTCTCTTAAAATGAAATTCAGATGTTGCAATAAAAATTTCATCAAAACTTTTTGTTTCTAAATACATTCTAAAATTAGCCAAATTTTCGGATGTATTGCGTGCATTTGTGTCCAATTTATAAGACCAGTCCTTCTTAAGTGATTCACTCATTTTTTCTGCTTCAGATGTTCCCTCGAGGCTATGTTTTGTACCTCCTGATAAATACCAAGTAACATCTGTCAATCTCTCTTTTTTAACGTAATCAACCGCTGTATTCACTCTGTCTTGCTGTATATCTTCCATATGACATCCCATAACAAGGATAATCACATTTGATTTTACTCCTAATAGAGTGAATAGAAATAACATACAAATAGATTTGATCATTTTATCTGTTTATTTTTTAGTTAAATAAAAAATAAAACATAATGATTCATTTTTTATTTGGTAACTGCCTCTGATTCTCTAACTACTTCAACTAGTTCAGAATCATAATAATTTATTATAGGTAGTGGTTCTACTTTTTTTGTATATTTACCTTTTAAATAAAAATATAACAATCCACTGAAAAATATAATTATAGAAATGATGATGACTAAAATATTTACCCAATAAAATTTAATATTTGGTATATTTTCTTTAGTTGGATTGCTTGTTGGTTCAGTAGAAGGATTACTAGTAGGAGTTTCTGTTGAATGACTTGTTGGGATTATGGATGGCATACCAGTTGGATTTGTTGGAATCCCAGATGGATTATTTGTTGGAGATTTGGAAGGAATACTACTGGGCATACCAGAAGGTTTACTAGATGGATTGATAGTTGGAATATTAGAGGGGGTCCCTGTTGGTTCACTTGTTGGATTTCTAGTCGGTTCATTAGATGGAATACCAGTTGGATTACTAGTTGGATTACTTGAAGGAATACAAGTTGGATTTTCAGATGGATTTCTTGTTGGATTACCTGTTGGAATACCAGAAGGATTATTAGTTGGATTACCAGAAGGAATATTTGATGGATTACCAGTCGGAATACTTGATGGACTACCTGTTGGTTTACTAGAAGGATTTCCAGAGGGGATACTTGAAGGAACACTAGTTGGATTGCTAGTTGGATTAGTAGGATTACCAGAAGGTGCACTTGATGGAACACCAGTTGGATTACCAGAAGGAGAACTCGATGGAGTACTCAATGGAGAACTTGATGGGGAACTCGACGGGAAACTTGATGGAGAACTTGATGGAGTACTTGATGGAGCACTAGATGGAGAACTTGATGGAGCACTAGATGGAGAACTCGATGGAGTACTCGACGGGGAACTTGATGGGGAACTTGATGGGGAACTTGATGGAGAACTTGATGGAGAACTTGATGGAGAACTTGATGGAGCACTAGATGGTGAACTCGATGGAGTACTCGATGGGGAACTTGAAGGGGAACTTGAAGGGGAACTTGAAGGGGAACTTGAAGGGGAACTTGAAGGAGAACTTGAAGGGGAACTTGAAGGAGAACTTGAAGGGGAACTTGAAGGGGAACTTGATGGAGTACTGGATGGAGAACTTGATGGAGCACTTGAAGGGAAACTAGATGGGGAACTAGATGGGGAACTAGATGGGGAACTAGATGGGGAACTAGATGGGGAACTAGATGGAGTACTTGATGGGGAACTTGATGGGGAACTCGATGGGGAACTAGATGGGGAACTAGATGGAGTACTCGATGGGGAACTTGATGGGGAACTCGACGGGAAACTTGATGGGGAACTCGACGGGGAACTTGATGGAGAACTTGATGGAGAACTTGATGGAGAACT
>MDSZ01174685.1_pt1 | contig 18518 bp, 15 predicted proteins | sample 811201 | NCBI WGS metagenome assembly MDSZ01 (sample SAMN05326647, study PRJNA326480) | marine metagenome | isolation source: seawater | place: Indian Ocean: North | collected 2010
ATAAAAATTATCTTGATAAATTAGATCTTATTGAGAAAAAGAATTTATTTTTATTTAATTATGCATCTCTAAGCAAGGAAAATAGATTAGATGAGATACAAAAAATGTTTGCCTTTTTAAATCTACAACTAACAGATACTGAAAGTACAACCGTAATTGAAAAGTTAAACTATCAGTCTCATTCAGTTAGAAAAAATTATGAAGATAAGAAAAAATTTGACAAAAACAAGAGCAAATTCATTCTAAAAGATAAAGAACTAAAAGAGATTATTGCCGATAAAAAAATTCAGAATATTAAGGCAAGTATCAAGGACAAATTTAATATTGACGTATAGCTTTAGATATTAGCTATTTCTCTCTCGACTATCTTGCCTACTGCCTGTATTGAATAATTTTTTGCGATAAAACTTTTGGCTTTTTTTGTAATGTTTTGTGCCTCATCTCTATTATGAAATGCCCATAGAAGCTTTTCACAAGCGTCATTAATGTCTGGTTCTGCCCAAAATTGACCCTCTCCATAAGGATATTGACCCTCTTGAATTGGTATAAGTTTGTAATCTACTAGCAGACTATTTGTTTCGTTCATGTAATCTGTATTTCCAGAATAATTAGTTGCAATCACAATATTTCCTGCATTCATATTCTCTATGATATTCAAACCGAAACCCTCACTTCTGTGAAGGCTTATAAAAACATCGGTTGAATTTCTTAAGGACTCCATCTCTGAACTTGAAAGAATCTGATCAATAATCGTTAATGAAATTTTTGATTTCTTTGCTTCACTAAGAATTTTTGAAATAGCTCTTTTTTTATTAAAAACTCCTGATATTTTTAAAATAAGATGTGAGTTTTTTTGAAAGCTCTTATCTTTACAAGCTTTCTGATAGGTTTTTAAAATTCCGAAAGGATTCTTACGATCAATATAGGAGTTAAGATCAAATATTCCTGTAACATTAAATTTATTTTTAAAATTAAATTTAGTATCTAAACAAAAATTATTTTTATCATGTTCTAAAACTGGATGAGGAATAATTTTAGGCCTTATGAAACATGATCTTTCTATTGAATCCGCAATAAAATTAGAAGGAACCCAGATATCATTTAAAAATTTTGCATTAGTGAGTGGTTCTGATGGAAATCTTTCAAGCTCCCATGCCCAGTAACCAATCTTATAGGTATTTAAGTGTTCCTTTTCTAAGTAGGGAGCAAAGTTTCCAGTTTGATCAGCATTGATATGAAATAAAGATATATCCCATACCTTGCCATTATTATCAAGTGGTGATACTAAAGAGTTATCATCAATGTTTACATTATGTGCTGAAAAATTAATTTTTATTTTTTGGATGATGTTTCTCATCAAATTTACTCCAACTGCAAGACCTGTATTCTTGTTAAAGTAGCCAAATAGATTTACCCCATCTTTAGTAATTTTTTTACCCTTGAATTTAGGTAATATTTTTGTTGGTGCATTTAAATCATTTTTGCTAGAAAAGTTTTGCTTTAAAAGATAATTCTTAAGTTTTCTTCTAATGTTTATGAAAATGGCTTGGGAAAAAAAATCTGGATATAAGTTATAAATTCTTTTAAGAAGAATAAATAAAGAATTCCTGGAGAGAAACTTAAGGTTACTATTCACAGCTTTTTTGGGGAGTAATGTGAATAGTTGATTGTCGAGATTCCCGAGGGCTATTTCATTTCCAATCCATTGAAAAAAAGCATTTTGATTTGAAGTGTTTTTGAGATTAAAAGCTTCTTGTAAATCTTTTCGTGCATAATATATCCCTAAAAAATATCTAGGAAAATTTGCAAGTTCTTTTATTTCAGTTGTCTTCTTATAGAACCATTCTTTGTCAATTTCACTAGTATTTAGCTCTATATTTTTGAGGTTTATTTTTTTTATGTATGCTCTTGAAAAAGTATCAAGCAGAAAACCTTTATAGTTATCGAATCCATAGCTGCTACTAATTTTTAGGGAGCTGAACTCTTTAGAAAATATTTTTAAATTTTCTAAATAGTCTTCTACCTTTCTCCTGAGAGGTTCATCAATCTTATGCTTAAATCTACCTTCGTGTTTACTTAATTTTTTAAAGCTAAACTTATTATCAAAAACAAGTCCTGAAAAATGAAAAAATAAAACCTTTTGTTCATTTGAAAAAAAACCGTCAGAATTTTCAGTTATCCTTCTTTCATGCAAGTTCCAATATGCAATATTGGCATCACAATCAGTGTAAACTAGAGTTTTTTTGATAAAAATTGGGAGATAGTCACAAAATTTTTGATCAGTGAATAGGCCATTTTCTGTATCGTTATAGCAATGGTATTTGCATTTTTCAGCCCACCATTCCAGAAAATAATTCTGATCATTCCTTTTTAAGCCCAAAAACCCTAAATTATAAATTCCAGAATTTGTGATATCTGCTAAGTTTGGTCGATGATTATCTTTGTATGGTGTCAACAAATGAGGGGTTACTACTGCTTCATGTTCGTCTAAGCAATTAACTAATTTTTCCAAATTATTCTCAATGACAATATCTGGATCAAAATAAAAAACTTTTTTGTAATTTTTTAGCAAAAATTTAAAAATAAATGGTTTAATTGCGGTGTTGAGTTCAAGGATTGAATATCTAAGTTTAAATTCTTCAAAACCGTCAATATTCAGATCTTCAATGAATAAAATATTTACTTTGTTTTGTGGAAAAAAATCTTTGATACCCTCTCTTTTTTCATCACAAATAATTAAATAAATGTCATCCTTTGTATTTTGCTCTAGAGAAGAAATTAAAATTTTTGCAGTTGGTAAATAATTGACTGAGCAAATTGTAAAAAAAGCTGTATTGCTAATATTTTTTTTTGTTTTCATTAAATCCTCTAAGCAATTAAGTCGTGATAGCCAGACTCTAAAAAATGTTCATACATTTCTTTCTTGCTCTTAATTTTTTTCGAATTAGGATTTTGCAAAAAAAGTTGATGATTATATTCATCTAAATCTAAAGCTGGCATATAAGGTAACCTGCCTTCTTTATATCCATGTTTGGTGAAGTGTTCTTGGCAAGTACCTGGGAAATTCAAAACGTCTTTATAATTTAGTTTATAAAAAACTTCATCCACTCTAACATCAAAAGGAAATCTACCTTCTTCCCAACCATTAAATATAAAATGAGAAAACAATCCATCATGATCGTCTTTCTTATATTTTTCATGAAGGTCAGGATTATTTTTATAATAAAACTTTTCGTCAAAAAAAGTATTTTTTAAGACCCACATTTGAGCAACTTGATTCTTATCAAAATTTCTAAAACGTTTTTTTAAAAAACTTTTACTAGGTGGTAAATACATTAAACAATTTTAATTTATTAAGTATTATAAATAAACATTATCTATAGCTTGAACAGCTGTAAAAAGGTTTTATAAATCTGAAAAGAGAATTCCTTCTTCATCCTTTTGGCTGATTATAAAATTCTCATGACTTGGCCATTCAATATCAATATCTGGGTCATTATATTTGATAGTTATTTCTGATTCTTTCGAATAGTAGTTCGTTGCTTTATATGCAACTTCAGCAGATTCTGATAAGGTTAAAAAACCATGCCCAAATCCTTCAGGTATCCATAGTTGAAGCTTATTTTCACAAGTTAAATTAATCCCAAAATATTGTAAGAATGTCTTTGAGTTTTTCCTCAGGTCGACAGCTATGTCATATATTTCACCCTTAATTGCCCTTACCAACTTCCCTTGTTCAAATGGTTTTTTTTGCAAATGAATGCCTCTTAAAACTCCCGATTTTGAAACAGAATGGTTGTCCTGGACAAATTTGACATTTGCCACTTTTTCACAGAATTCTTTTTGATTGAAGCTTTCAAAAAACTTACCTCTCTCATCTGTAAAAACCTTTGGTTTAATCACACATAAATCTGCAATCGGAGTTTTAATTATTTCCATTCTTTATAACTCTCATTAAGTATTTGCTATAAGAATCTGTGAGATTTTTAAACTTTTTTTCAATAGAATCTCTCGTAATCCATCCATTTTTAAATGCTATTTCTTCCAAACAAGATATCTTAAAGTTTTGTCTTTCCTCAATAAGCCTAATAAAAGTTGATGCATCATGGAGGGATTCAGGAGTCCCAGTATCTAGCCACGCAAAACCTCTTGAAAACGTTTGCAAGTTTAAATTACCTTGATTCATATATAGTTTATTTAGATCAGTAATTTCAAGCTCACCTCTCTTAGATGGTTTGAGTTGTTTAACTTGATTCACAGCTTCATTATCATAAAAATACAAGCCAGTGACAGCTAAATTAGACTTAGGTTTTTTAGGTTTTTCAGAAATTTTGACTGGCTTACCTTTTTTATCAACTTTTACTACTCCATATCTCTCAGGATCTTTTACTGCATATGCAAATATAGTTGCACCATTTTTTTTAAGATTCGCCTCGGCAAGTTTTTCTCTTAACCCGGGACCATAAAAAATATTATCACCCAATATAAGTGCACATGGAGATCCATTAAGAAACTTTTTCGCTAGCAGGAGAGATTGAGCAATTCCTTCAGGTTTTTTTTGAATCTTGTATTCAATTTTTAAACCGAAATCTTTTCCATTTCCTAAAAGATCCTTAAACAAATGTAGATGATTTGGAGTTGAAATTAGCAATATATCTCTAATGCCACCGTACATTAAGGTTGATATTGGATAGTAAATCAGCGGTTTGTCATACACTGGAAGAAGTTGTTTTGAATTTACAGAAGTTGAAGGATAAAGTCTTGATCCCGAACCACCTGCTAATATTATTCCCTTCCTTTTCATACTTCAAATTATGATATCTCGCTCTCAAGATAATGTGTCCAATCATTTACCTTAATTTCAATTGATTCTTTGATTTTATTATTGTCTAAAAGAGAATTCATTGGTCTTTTGGCCCTTGTTTTAAAGGTACTACTGTCAACAGGGATAATTTTTTCATTGGCTAATTTTAATTTATTTTTATCTTGAAGTAATTTTTTAATTAAGGTTGCAAATTCATACCAATTACAAAACCCATTGGGAACACAGTTATATAAACCATAATCAATTTTTTCTTGATTTAAATTTATCAAAAAATATTCAACTATTTCTGCAATAAAACTTGTTGAAGTGGGAACACCATATTGATCATTTACTACTTTTATTTCAATTTTTTCAGTTAATAAATTTTTAATCGTGTTTAAAAAATTTCTCCCTTTTTTGTCATAGACCCAGCTAACTCTAAAAAGGTAAAAATCATTTGCATGGGATAAAATATATTCATCTGCTAACTTTTTGGATTCACCATAAAAATTAATGGGAAAGTGCTCATCAGTCTCTTTATAAGCTTTCTGATTATCTCCTTTAAAAACATAATCTGTAGAAAAATGTATGAATAAAAGATTGAATTCATTACATAAATTCACCATATTTTTTACTGCATGATAGTTAGCAGACAAACATGAATTTTTGTCATCTTCTGCTTGGTCAACTTTTGTGTATGCTGCACAATTAATTAATATTGAATTAGGGTTGTGACTTATAATCTTCCTAACAACTTGTGAATTGGTTATATCACATTCTTCTCTATCAAAAGATTCACATTTAAAATTTGAAGAAATCACTTCCTTTATTTTTAAACCTAGTTGTCCATTTGAACCAAAAAGAAGTACCTTCGTTTTCACTTATCTTTCAACCAATCGATGTTTTCCACATACCACGTGATTGTTTTAAGCATTCCATTCTCAAAATCTACCTGTGGATGCCAATTTAATTCTTCCATGATTTTTTTACTACTAATGCTGTATCTAAAATCATGTCCCTTTCTATCCTCAACAAATGATTTCAATTCAAAATAATTTTTAATATTCAAAGTTTTTCCTGTAAGAGGCGAGGGTTTTGATAGGGGAGCAACACTTTCAAGAATCTCACATACTTTATTTATTATTGTGATGTTATCTTTTTCATTATCTCCGCCTATATTATAAGTTTCACCAAGAACTCCATTATTGATTATTTTCAAGATTCCATCACAATGATCCTCAACATACAACCAATCTCTGATATTCATTCCATCACCATAGATTGGAATCTTTTCACCTTTTAATGCATTAAGAATAATTAGAGGTATTAGTTTTTCAGGAAATTGATATGGGCCAAAATTATTAGAACAGTTCGAGGTGGTAGTATTTAATTTAAAGGTTTTATGCCACGCTCTAACTAAATGGTCTGAAGCTGCTTTGGAGGCTGAGTATGGGCTATTAGGTTTATATTGATTATCTTCATTAAAAGGCTCACATTTTTTAGTCAATGATCCAAAGACTTCATCAGTAGAAACATGATGAAAATGGAAGGTTCTTTTATATTTCTGAAATTTGAGAGAGGCATTTAAAAGGTTAAATGTGCCAAATATATTGGTATTTATGAAAGTTTCAGGGCTTTCAATTGATCTATCAACATGGGATTCTGCTGCAAAATGTACAAGACAATCAATATCAAATTTTTTGAATATTTCTTCAAAATTTTCAGATTTAATGCATTTCTTTATAAATGTATATCTTTCATTATCTTCAAGATCAGCAAGATTCTCGACACAACTACCGTCTGAAAGGTTATCGATATTAATAACAGTTGTTTGTGGATAATTTAAAAGGTGTCTTATGAAGTTTGAGCCTATAAAGCCCATACCCCCCGTTACTAAAAAATTTTTATGTTTCATCTCAAATCTTTTTCAAAAAAATAGCAAAGTGTAATGCTACATTCGATAAATAAGTTTGTCTAAACACATTAGAATTTACAATGAAATTTATTCTTTCAAAAAAATTGCCATTGTGAGCTTTGGTTTCAAACTGATTTAAGATTTCTTTAGATTTATTTGGCAAGCTAAACTCATTTAAAATCAATAAGTTTTTCTTGGTCCAATCTCGCATTCGGCCTTGAAGTAATTGATAAATTCTCGAGTACATTTCTTTTATGGATTTATTTGGGCCTATGAGGTTTTTTTTATGTTTTCTATATTTTACTAGCGAATCTGATGAGTAAATAACTTTACCTCCAAAAGCTGATACAAGCATGTATGCTATCCAATCATGACTTACGACAGATTCCAAATGTAAAATTTTATCAAGCAAGTTTCTAGTTTGATGGTTAAAGCACATTGTATTTCCACCAGCAATGCTCTGAACGAGAGCATTTGAGAAACATGGCTCCTTCTTAAAAATTTTTGATGAGTCTATTACATCTGACATTTGATTGATGATAAGAGTGCTTGTACAAAACAGAGAGGGAATTTTTTGATCTAATGTTGTCAATTTTGTTTTTGAAATTTCTACCTTATTTTTTTCCCAAATATCATCTTGATCACAAAAAAAATACAGATCATATTTATGTTCAATTTTTTTTAAAGTTTTTAAGAAATTCATTGGAGCAGAATTATGAATATTTCTAGTGTAATGAATCTGGTATTTTGATCTCTTTTGGAATTTCTTAATAATTTTATCTGTTTGATCATTTGAACCATCATCATTAATATACAAATCAAAATGATGTGTTTGCGCTTCTAAAGAATCTAGTTGCTCCTGGAGAAATTTATCGCCATTCTTTGTGCAGAGTATTATCGCACAGTCACTGACCATTAACTTTCCCTAAAAATAATAAGCAACATATTAAAAGCAAAAATTGTCAGTGAAAATGCTAATGAGAAAATTAAACTTTTTATTATCGAGGAATTATTTTTATATTCTGTATTTTTTTGAGGAACTCCAACAACAATGATTTTATCACTTGTGAAATTAGTTACTTGATCTGATAAGACGTAATCTGTCAAAAGTTTTTCTGATTGTGTGATTGAGAGATTTTGCTGAACTTCAAAGGGCACTGACTTAAATTTATTTGAATTAATATCATTAGTTTCAATTTTAGATATACAGTCTTGTCTTCGCTGTATGTTTGATTCAAAAATGATATTTTGGTTTTGGGCGCTCTCTATTAAATTTTTTGTTTTATCTGAAAAAGCAAATCCTAAATTTTCTGAATTGTTATTCAGATCAACAAAATTACATATTGAATTAGTAGATGTAATTAGGCTAGAAAGTGCCAGCTTATTGTCAAAATAAAACTGCATCATAACTATCAAGAGGTTGTTAAGATATAGAGCTGAATCTGAATCGTATGATTGAGACTTAATTTTCAGCACATTAGAACTTTCATCGATGTCAACAGAAATAAATTTTTTGAGATACTCTTTGTCAGAATAAAAATATTTTTTATTTAGATCTAAGATATTTGGATAAAAATCTTTTAATTTTTCTTCCCCCTTTATAAGGTCAACTACCAAGTTTAATCCTTCATCTGAAAAAATAAATTCCCTTATCTCATAAGCCTCTTCATTTGCTGTTGCCAAAGCGGGTATAAGGGCAAATTCAAGATTTTTTGTATCATTTTTAATTTTTAAAACAGATTCAGACTCATAGAATTTTGTTTCAAAAAAAGAAAAGTAAACAAAAGCTGCTGCAAATAAATAGCCAAATATTTTTAAATTATTTCTCATTTTTATTTAATCTAATTTCCTCATAAAATTTCAGCCCATCATTAACATTAAGTTTTTCTGAAAGGCCTCCATTATAAACTACATAAACTTTGTCCACATTTTTTTTAATATTTTCGCTGTTATGTGAACAAAGTATTAGCCCCTTATCCTTAACAATAGTATCAAAAAACTCCTGTGCTTTTTTTCTGAAAGAGATATCTCCAACTGAAGTAATTTCATCGCAAATATAGAAATCAAATTCAATAGAGAATGCTATGAAGAATGCCAATTTTGCTCTCATACCAGCAGAATATGTTTTTATTGGATTAGACATAAAGCCTTCCAGTTCGGCGTAATATTCAATTTGCTCGCTGATTTTTTTGGAATCAATACCATAAGCTATGGAAATAAATCTTATATTTTCAGTAGCAGTTAAACTTTCTTTTAAACAATTATAAATTCCTATAGGCCATGAAATTGATGAGGATACTTTTAATTCTCCAGATGAAATAGGTTCTGCTTGGGAAATTATTTTACATATAGTGCTCTTACCACTTCCGTTTAGGCCGAGAAAACCGACTTTTTCATTTTTTTCAATGCTAAAGTTTATTTTATTGAAGACTTGTAATCTTTTGGCATTATCAATGAAATAGTCTTTTGAAATATTATTGCCTTGTATCATAATCTCCTCTTCCCATAAAAAAATATTCTTATTCTTAAGTAATAAGCAATTGGAAATACCACAAATAGAAAACAGAGCACGGCAATTAAATAAGAAGTGTTATAAAAAGTATCTCCTTGATAGCCTGCAAAATCTCGAGTTATTTCCATAATCCCCACCAAAGGATTTACAAGAAAATACATGTGAAAACTTTCAGGTAGAATTTCTAGAGGATAAAAAACAGCAGATAAAAAGAGCAATGACCTTGAAAAAAGTTGATGTAATTGCAATAAAAAATTATTGTCAAAAAGAATCAATGAAACTATTAAAAAATAGCCAAGACTTATTGCCCAAGCAAAAACATATATTTCAAAGAACATGACATAGTTAAATTGCTCAAGTAAGAAGTAATAAACTAAAAAAGAAAAAAACATTTGAGGCATAAAAATAGTTATCGATGAAAGCGATCTGGCAAGCAGTAATTTGAAAATACTGACTTTTGGAAGATTCAGTAAGTTTTTCTGTGTAGTTAGTTTCTCCGTTCCGGAAATTTGCTCCATCATAAAAAAGAAAACTAGAAAGTTAAGAAATAAAATCTGAATACTGTATTCTAAGTCGTAATTGCCTCTAAAAGCCCCTACAACAATTGCAATAAGAACGGTTAGTATTATTGGTCTCAAAAATTTGTATAAAAGCCCACCAGCAATATTTCCACTTTCAGACTTTATATCTTGATAAACAAGTGCCTCAATAATCATCATAAATGAACTGAGTCTTGAAACTTCTAGTGGTTTTTGCTGTTTAAAATCCATTGAACTTATGCATAAAGGTTTACGCATAGTTTAAAGCTATAATAATCAAATGAAAATTCTAGTTACTGGTGCTGCAGGCTTCATTGGCTTTCATTTAATCAATTGTTTGCTCAAATCTGGATATAAAGTTACAGGTATAGATAATATGAAAACTGGGGTTAGCTCTTTTCTTATGCAAGAAAGAATTTCAAAACTTAAACATGAAAACTTCACTTTTTTAAAACTTGATATAAATGATCTCAAGCAAGTAAAAAGTAGTTTTGATTTAGTTATAAATTTAGCTGCAAAAACAGGTGTGAGATATCAAGAAAACCAAATCAATGATTATCTGCATTCAAATATAAATGGTTTTATTTCTATTTGCGATTTTTGCAGGGATAGGAAAATAAAGAAAGTCATCTATGCATCGAGTAGTTGTGTATATGATGATTCTGAATCACAACCTTTCAGAGAAAATCATACCAAAAAGTTACCCAAATCTTTATATGGGCTTACTAAATTATTTAATGAGACACATGCTGAAATAGTTCACAAACAAAATAATATTTCTTTTATTGGGCTTAGATTTTTTACAGTTTATGGTCCTTTTGGAAGACCAGATATGGCATATTTTTCTTTTACCAATGCTCTAAAGGAGCACAAAACTATAATGCTTCATAACAATGGAAAAATGCACAGAGATATGACTTACATAGATGACATAATTCAAGGTATTTCTAAAGCAATAGAGCACATCTCCTCAAAAACCACTCCAATCAATGAGCTTTACAATTTAGGATGTAATAAACCAATTCCAACTGCATATCTTTTAAAAATAATATCTGAAGAATTAAACATAAAACCTAAAATTGAGGTGCTTGCTGTTGAGAATGAATCAAACTTTACTCACGCAGATTTATCAAAGTCTAAAAGTGAATTAGACTACACCCCAAGCATTAGTTTTGATATTGGAATTAAAAACTTTTTAGATTGGCATAAAAATTATGAGTAAAGATCAAATAAAAATAGGAATAATTGGGCATGGTTTTGTGGGTAAAGCTACAGATTGGGGCTTTAATAAAAATGTTGAAAAGTTCATAGTCGATCCGATTTATGGCACAAATATTTCTGATTTAGTTGAGTTTAAGCCATCTATTCTTTTTGTATGTGTTCCTACTCCCATGGCGAATGATGGTTCTCAAGATGCTTCAATTTTTTTAGAAGTAATAAAGGCCATTTCCGATCAGAAACTTGATTCAATTATTGTGGTAAAGAGTACTGTTTTGCCTGATATCTTAATTCAGGCAAAGTCATTAATTAAAAATTTAGTTTATAACCCTGAATTCTTAAGAGAAAAACATGCCTTTGAAGATTTTGAGAATTCTGAAATGATAATTTTTGGAGGAGAGGAGATAGATACAAAAAAAGTATCTGAATGTTTTAAGAAACATTCAAGATGCAAAACTACAAACCATATTTTTTTAGATCTTATATCAGCTTCAATTGTTAAGTACGCAATTAATACTTTTTTAGCAACAAAGGTGGTATTTTTCAATGAATTAAATGAGTATTTTTCAAAATTCAATTCAGCTGATGAATGGACAAAAATTATCGATGCAATCAAAGCAGATTCAAGAATTGGTTCTAGTCATATGAATGTGCCTGGTCATGATGGGAAAAAGGGTTTCGGTGGTGCTTGTTTCCCAAAAGATACAGTTGCTCTAGCTAAAAGCGCAGAAGCTAGTAATCAAAACTTAAAAGTCTTGGAAGCTGCTGTTAAAAGTAATAATGCAATTAGAAAAAAATATATGGACACCGATTCAAGGGAAAAAGATCAGAATATTTCTTTTGATGATAAAATTTAGGATTCTGCCCAGGTGGTGAAATTGGTAGACACAAGGGACTTAAAATCCCTCGAAGGAAACTTCGTGCCGGTTCAAGTCCGGCCCTGGGCACCATTTAGCAAATCATAAAATGTTATAATATTTCGATGAAAAAAATATACCTTTTATTTATATTTGTTGCTTCTTGTTTTGCACAAGTTAATAGTCAATATTCTGAAGTTATTGAGAATTTAAGTGACTCAGAAAAAGCAACTTTTAATAACTTGCCTGATGAAATCAAAAATAGAATTTCAGAACAATTTGTTAGTCAAAGCTCAAACATTTCTACCGAAAATCAATCAAATTACAACCCACAAGACACAGTTTTGAGCAAGGATCCAAGCCTCACAGGTATAAATGAAGAGTTTACTAAATTTGGATATAGTTTTTTTTCAGGGATACCAACAACTTTCACTCCATTAAATGATGTTCCAGTTCCAGGTGATTATGTCTTAGGCATAGGCGATACTTTAGAAATAAACTTTTCAGGTCAACAATCTGGTACCTATACCCTAACAATAAACAAAAATGGGCAAGTTTACCTTCCAGAAATTGGTAATATCTCAGCAGTGGAATTAACTTTTGACGAATTTGAAAAGAAAATTTCGGATGCCTTTAAAAGCTTCTATATCTCTGTAACTCCTTCAGTCACACTCAAAGAATTAAAATTTATTCAAGTGTCTATACTAGGAGCAGTTAAAAATCCAGGCACTTACTTAGTTAACCCCTTCACTACCGCATCAAATTTGCTTTCATTTGCAGGAGGATTAGAGGAGTTCGGTTCTTTACGAAATATTGAAATAAAAGGAAGTAAAGATTCTACCGTTGATATGTATGATTTATTAATCAAAGGTGAAAAGCAAAGATTAAATCTTCGGTCTGGCGATATTGTTTTTGTACCTAGTACAGATAATTTTATTTTAGTAAATGGCGAAGTGAATAGGCCAGCATTTTATGAATATAAAAGTGGTGACAAAGTAGATGATCTGCTTTTATTTGCACAAAATTTCACTAGATTTGCAAATCGAAAAGAATATCAAATAAAGGAATTAAGAGGTGAAATAATTGCGAGTCAAATTGTACCAAATACAGAGTCAGATATTTCTTTAAATAATGTGCTAGAAATATTCTTTCCTAGAATTGTCACAAGCACAGAAGATAATGTTTATGTTTTAGGTGGTGTCTCAACATCTGGACCTTTTGAGCTCGGTGAGTTTGAATCACTCGGTGCACTAGTTGATAGCTTAAAATTCTCTAATGACTTGTACCCATATTTTGGAGTCATTGAAAGTATTTCTGATTCAAGTTTAAAGAATGAGTATTTCCCATTTTCTCTAAATGATCTCACAACACTTGACTCACTCGATCTAAAATCAGGATCTAGAATATTTTTATTTAATAAAAATAATTTCTTAAGTCTCGAGGAATATGAAGTTGAAATACCTAGCCCTATCCAAAAAATTATCCAAGGTTATTCCGTAGATTTTAATGGTGAATTTCTTAATAATGTTTCAGTGCCAGTCTATGGTAAAGCTAGTTTAAAAGATTTAATCGAATTTATTGGAGGTTTTGCACCAAATGCTGACAAAAATCGATTAGAAATTATTTTTCCATTAAAAGAGGAAAATTATTTGAATCCAGATTTAAATTTTCAGCTTGAATCTCCATTAATGGCAGCTGTTAATGTACCAAAATTTAATTCTGAAGTTATCAAAGTTAGAATTGGTGGAGAAGTCAATAATCCAGGATTTTATCCAGTTTTATCTGGAACAACTCTTAATGAACTTTATGAGAAAGCTGGGGGATTTAGAAATACAGCGTCAGCTGAATCTGTAATATTTTTTAGAGAAGAATTAAAAGAAAAAGAATCTCTTGCATTAGAGATAGCAAAATCATCTTTAGTAAGTTCTTTTGTTGACAGTTTAGCCAACAACGCTATCACTTCCGATAGATCTTCATTTAATCCACAAATCTATAGTTTGCTCGAGCTTGCCTCAGCTGTAGAACCAATTGGAAGGTTATCTGGTAATTTAGCGCCTGATTCAAATTTTTCAAAAAAACTTTTTTTACAGGATGGTGATGAAATAATTGTGCCCCAAATGCCTCAAACTATCACTGTTTTTGGAGAGGTTAATAATCAAGTTACACTAAATTTTAGTGATAATTATGATTTAGAAGATTACATATCAAGAGCAGGTGGATATAAGGACTCTGCCGACAAGAAAAATATTTTTATTATTAGATCTAATGGTACTTCAGTTACACCAAATACTAATATCTTTGATATCAATTTCTATACTCTTTCACCGGGAGATACCATAATTGTACCAAAGGATGTTGATAGAGTTTCTGGATTACCTTTAGTAAAAGTTGCTACTGAAATTCTTTCTAGTATTGCTTTTTCAGCGGCTTCGTTAAATGCTATCAAAGACTAGAATTTTCCTCCATTTCCTGAAGGCAAGCACTCTTATTTTTTTAAGTTTGATAGTTTATGGAAACAATTCAGTAAATTCAGGATCAGGTCTGATTATGACACCATCTGCACGACTTGCAGAGGAGGGTACAGTTAAGTTGATCATCTCACAGTATTCTCCTATCAATCGCATTGCAGTTGTGGCTAACCCATATGAATGGCTCGAAGCATCTTTTTATTACAACGACATAAATGTTAAAGAGTATTTTCCAGGTTCATCTCAATCTTATAAAGATAAAGGGTTTAGCTTTAAAGTAAGATTAAACGAAGAGAGTGATTATTTGCCTGCTGTTGCTTTAGGTTTTGATGATATTGCTGGCACATCCATATTCAAATCTGAATATATTGTAATGAATAAAGCTTTTGGTTCTTTTGATATTTCTCTTGGATACGGCTTTGGCGCCTTGGGTTCACGGGATTCTATCAATAATATTTTTAGAAGTGGAGAAAGATCAACCTGGGATTTTTCTACAGGAGGTGAGCTAAATACAAAAGATCTTTTCAAAGGAGATGCTGCATTATTCGGTGGAATTACATTTAATCTGCCGTTATTTCTAGGCAGTCAGCTAGTTTTAGAATATGACTCTGACGATTACTCATCTTACTATGAGTTAGTGCCACGCTATATTGAATATGAGCCAGAATCAGAGGTCAATTATGGTTTCAAAACAAAGATAGATGATAACTTTACTTTAAGTCTAGGATACATAAAGGGCAATCAACTATCTGTTTCCTTGGAATCAAAAATAAATATTGCAAATTCTCCACAAAAAAATTTTTCAATAGAGCGAAAAAGCAAAAGGAGTGAGTACATAGCCATTATGGAAGACCTTAGGGATCGTTTTATTTTTGTTCAAAATATGGATATAGATCATCAAAATAAAAAAATTGCTCTAACTTATGCTCAAGCTTCGTATCACAGTCAAGCTAGAATTGCCAAAGTTATTAAAGATTATTTAAGAAATGAATTTGGTTCAAGAGAGTATGAAGTATCTATAACCTCTATGAACGGAGCTTATGACTTATCTGAAATTGGCTTTAGCCCCTTCTCAGAAACTCCTAAATTCCGATCTTACAAACCAAGAAAGTACGCTTTTAACCCCAAGATAAAATATCCTGTGACAAGTTTTGCGTTGAATCCAATTCTAACCACTCACATTGGCAGTCCTTCTGGTTTTTTCTACGGTGCATTGGAAGCTCAATTAGTAAGTGAGATTGCAATTAATAGGAATTTTCAGTTGAATTCAAGTTTTTCAATTAACGTAGCAGATAACTTTGATGATATGTTCTATAACTCGAACCCAACTGATTTATATCCAGTTAGAACTGACATACAGGAATATCTTAGAGAAGGAAAAAAAGGTTTTGATGAATTCTCAATAAATTACTTTAAAAATTTTGAGGATCAAAATTTTCTTCAAATATCTCTAGGACATTTTGAAAGAATGTATTCTGGAGTACACCTTGAATTTTTGAAACGGCCTATAGACAAAATATTTTCTTATGGTTTCGAATTATCGAATGTAAGACAACGAGAATATTCAAGAAGCTTTACCAAATTTAAAGATTTTCAGACCACAATTGGACATTTTAACTTTTATGCATATGAACCAAGAAATAAAATTCTAGCTCATTTTTCTGCAGGAAAATATCTCGCTGGTGACAAGGGCTATACTTTGGATTTATCCAGATATTTTAATAATGGAGCAAGACTGGGCTTCTTTTTTACCAGAACTAACGCTTCAAAAGAAAGTTTTGGTGAAGGATCTTTTGATAAAGGTTTTTACGTTAAATATCCTTTAAGCATTTTTGATGCTAATAAAAATTCTAGATCTTTTTCAGGATATACATATCGACCCATAACAAGAGATGGTGGTGCTAAATTGAATTTTCCGAGAAGTTTATTTGATTTAACAAAAGATGCTCAAGCTATTGAATTGATTACTTCAAAATAATCTACCTATTTTTGAGACAAAATAAATTTTTTGAGAACAAAGTAACTTACAACATAAAGAAAAATAAATACTGCACAAATAAATGCCAGCAGTGTTGTGTTTGTTGGTTGTGTATTCGCGAATAGTATAAAAGGAGTATAAAAAACAAATATTATTAAAGTTGTAATAACATGCTTTAATCGCTCGTATTTAGAAATTCTGTTTGAAACTGACTCAAATATAAGATGATGTAAGTGCTGATTATCTGACTCCATCGTCGACATTTTTGCATGCATTCTTCTTAAAATTGTGAAGATCGTGTCTGTAATCGGGTAAATTAAAACACATGCAACATACCACGGTGAGAGCTGATTATCTTGATAATGTTTGATGAGCGCAATGGATATAACCATACCAAGAAAATATGAACCACCATCACCTAAGAAGATTCGACCTAATGGAAAATTAAGCACCAAAACTCCTAGACAAGAGAAGAAAATAGCTACGAATAATAAATTTGTTTGTTCAGAAAAATATGGTTGTGAGAAAATTACAGTAACAAAACATATAGTCATTACATAAATTAGCACTAAACCATTTATTCCATCGATCATATTAAATGCATTGACTATTCCTGCGAGAGCAAAACAAATAAATAGAATTGAAAAAAATTTAAATTCAAAAATAGTGTCTACAAATGCTATATCTAAGCCATATGCTTCTGTCCCAAGAAACTGGTATGCCATGAGTGCTGAAGGAATTACAGTTAATAATCGAACAGTTGGATTTATAACAATCCTTAAGTCGTCAATCAAGCCCAACACAAAAACCGGTGCTGCACATATCAGAGCAGTTCTTAAAAAATTATAAGTCTCATTATCCTCAAAGAAGCTTACTAAAAATAATGATACAAATATTGCCACCCCTCCAAACCTAGAGATGAGTTTTTTATGAAGATTTTGTGGTTCCTTCATTGGTGTATTTGTTGCACTTTTGTTTTGAAATCTTTGCAAAAAAATAAAGCCAATACCCACTAAGAGAGAAATTGGAAAAATATCAGACATTTTTATATTCCAAGACTTCTTTTAAGGTTTGCATAAATTTACCAGCATCAGCACCATTTACAACTCTGTGGTCATATGAAAGAGATATTGGAAGAATAGTTTCATTGTTTAGCTGATTGCCATCAAATTTGGTAATTTTTTTTGATCTTGAAACACCCAATATTCCCACTTCAGGCGGATTAATTATTGGCGTAAAATTTGTCCCTCCTATTTGACCCAGACTAGACACAGTAAATGTGGCTCCTTCTAAATCATTTTTAAATAACTTTTTCTCATTTGCTTTTACAGCCAAAGCATTGATAGTCTTGGCTATTTCACCAAGAGTTAATTCATTTGCATTTTTAATAACTGGAACTATCAAGCCATCTTTAGTATCAATAGCAACACCTATATTAATGTAATTTCTTATCATTACTTTGCCCTTGTCAACTAAAGATGAATTAATTATTTTGTGCTCTAAGAGAGCAATTGCTACAGCTTTTATTATGAAAGCAAGGGGAGTAATTTTTACGTTACCTAATGTGTTCAATTCTTTTCTTTGCTTCTCAAGTTTTGTAATGTCTGCCTCTTCAAAATGTGTGACATGGGGTATGCTGTTCCAGGCTTTAGAGAGATTATTAGCACCAGCCATCCGAATTTTAGACTGATTATGAAGTTCATATGGTCCAAATTCTGCTAGATCATCAAGCTTAGGGTATGCAACAGACTGACCACCTTCACTTAATGTAGCAATATGTTTCTTTAGATCATCTTTTGTAATAAGACCATCCCTTCCTGTACCTAAAATTCTTTTAAGATCTATGCCTAATTCTCTAGAAATTTTTCTTACCGCTGGGCCACAGTTAATACCTGCATTTAAAGTTATTTTCTCTCTTTGTTTTGGTTCTGATTGTTGGGTGGGCTTATGTTCAGATTTATTTTTTGGGTCTTCATATTTCTCTTCCTTATTTACTTGTTCTGATTCTGAAACCTCTATAACTGCAAAGACCATTCCTTCTTTAACTTTTTCCCCTTCTTTTACTCTAATTTCAAGCAGTTTCCCTTCATAATCTGAAGGCACCTCCATTGCAGCTTTCTCTGACTCCAAGACAATTAGGGGGTCATTTTTTTTAATTTGATCTCCAGCTGCAGAAGAAATTTCAATAATTTCTGTATCTTCAGCCTCTCCAAGATTGGGAACTTTA
>MDSZ01078189.1_pt1 | contig 18517 bp, 15 predicted proteins | sample 811201 | NCBI WGS metagenome assembly MDSZ01 (sample SAMN05326647, study PRJNA326480) | marine metagenome | isolation source: seawater | place: Indian Ocean: North | collected 2010
CATTATTTGCTGATACAAGCAATTGTATTGAATATCCTAAAAAAATCATTGATTATAATGTATATGAAATACCATATACACAAATAGAAAATAATGGAATTGAAGTTTACGTTTGGAACCACACAGATGCTATAAATATAGGCTTTGATTTTACTTTTTATGAAAACACATATTCAGAATTTTACATATACCGAAAAGGTAGAATTGGATTTTCCCAACCAAATAATTCAGGGTTTGAAACTGATGATCCCATTCCTTGGGCTAATATGTACTCTCCTAAAAATTCTATTTTAATAACTGGACGTTATGGTGATACTCAAGATGGGGGTTCTTTTAAATATGAAACTCAAGGTAGTGCCCCATATAGAAAATGTATTATTTCTTACGATGTACCCTATTATACTAATCAATGGTTATGTCCCGAAATATTTAAATTTCATATTATATTATATGAAACAACAAACATAATAGAGCATTTTATAGATTCTAGACCTTTTGAATGTTCAGATCTTGGAACTATTCAAGGCATACAAAATATTAATGGAACTCTAGCAACCACAGTACCAGGTAGAAATGGTGAATTATTTGAGGCATATGAAGAAGCATGGAGATTTGCACCACAAGAAATAAAATATTATCCTGAACTAGAATGGTATGAAGTAGGTAACCCTAATATATTAGAAACAGGTGAAGAAATAGAAGTAACACCAACAATAAATGGCACTTATTATACATGTCATCCTAAATATGAAAATGGATATATTACACCTAACCTTGATACTATATTTATACAATTAACTCCACCTCATAATATTGTTTCACCTATTGAAGAAGAATTAACTATTGAAAGTTATTATATACCTAATGCTTTTACACCTAATGGAGATGAATATAATAATTCATGGGGGCCTGTTTTTTCACCTAGATTTGAAATAAAAAACTATCATTTAGAAATTTATAATAAATGGGGAAATAAAATTTGGGAATCATATAATCCTAATATAAAATGGAGTGGTACTAATTATTTAGAAAATATTTATATTTGGAAAATAGATTTAAACGAAAAAAGTTTTTACGGGCATGTAACACTTATTAAATAGTAATATATTTATAACATATATGAAAATAGAAAATCTACGTACATTAGTAAAAGAAGAGTTAGAAAAAACTCTAAACGAAGACTATCAAGATAAATTTAAAATGGTAGGTACTTTAATTACTAATATTAAAGAACGCCCCCAAAAAGAAATTTATTCTGATATTAGAGCCATCCCTGGTATAACAGTAATATCTTCCACAGAACCCTTAGAATATAGTGAACAAGATAAAACTAAATTTAAAACCATCCTTTCGGTTAAAGTAGATGGTTATCCTTGGATTACAAAAGGTGGATTTAATAGAGAAAAATTAAAAGATATAGCCCAAGACATAAAACAAGTACCAGGAGTTAAAGCTTTCTTTACAAAGGATGAAAATATTTCTACCCTTTAATATATGTATATAAAAACAAATAAAGTTATTTAAATAAAAATTATGAGTGAATTTACAATCCCAACAGAAAAGGTTACCTTACCTTCAAAAGGTTTAATTTATCCAACTGATAGCGAATTATCAAAAGGTTATATTGAAATGAAATATATGACTGCTAAAGAAGAAGATATTCTTCTTAATCAAAGGTATATTAAAGAAGGAATTGCTATTGATAAATTATTACAATCTTTAGTAGTAACCAAATTTGATTATAATGATTTAATTTTAGGAGATAAAAATGCTATTATGGTAGCTGCTCGTGTTTTAGGTTATGGTGGTGAGTATAAATTTGATTATGGTGGTGAAGAACATAATATTGATTTATCTCAAATAGACCCTAAACCTATAGATGAATCATTGTTTGCTGCTGGTAATAATGAATTTGAATATGTTCTTCCTTTTTCAAAAACTAATATTACTTTTAAAATTTTAACTCATAGAGATGAAACTAAATTGTTAAGAGAATTAGAAGGTCTTAAAAAGATTAATAAAAATATCTCATCTGAAATTTCTACTAGAATGAAATATATTATTACATCTGTAGAAAATGATAGAGAAATTAAAACAATTAGAGATTTCGTTGATAAAAAATTATTAGCTAGAGACTCTCAAGCATTAAGAAAACACCTTAAAGAAATCCAACCAGACATAGATCTGACTTTTTTCCCCTCCTCAGATTCAGAAAGAGTTGCTATCCCAATCGGGGTTAACTTTTTTTGGCCTGACGTCTAATCAACCAGAACAAATTAAAGAATATAGGTTTGATTTGTATAGACAAATACATCAAATCTGTTTTCATGGAAAAGGTGGGTATAGCTGGCCTATAGTATATGCTATGCCCTCTTATTTAAGAAAATTCATCTTTGATGAAATTAAAACTCATTATGAAGAAGAAAATAAAGCAAGTTCTTCTTCAAAATCATCTAACACTAAAACCCTCCACCCAGGTTCTAATTCTAAACCTACAAAGCCTATATCTACCCCTAATTTTTCTAAAGGATAAATTATAAATAAACTTTTATATTTTTAATATTTATAATAAACCCATTCAATGGCTAAAAATTTATACGGAAGACTAAAAGAATCTAAAATTGAAGCTCAAGAACTTCAAAGTTTAATTGAAAGGATCAATATTCAAGCTAACAGTATAGATTTTGATCCTGAAGGAAGTTTAAAAAATACAGTTGGTGACCTAAAAGAAATAAATTCTTTAGCTGATCAATTTTATAGTTACCAAAAAAGTATAGCACTTGGTGGTCAAAAGAATAAAAGTCTTACCGCTGATCAAGTAAAAGATTTATCTAAACAAGTTAGTTTAAAAAAAGCAGCTTTAAAAGCTGATCAAAAAGCATTTAATCAAAACCTAAAATCTTTACAAGCCCAAATATCAGCTACACAGAAAAAAGGAGTTTTAGAAAAAGCTGAAATGGACAAGCTTAACCAACAGATAAAAACTAAAAACTACCTTGCTAGTAAACAAGAAGAAATAAATAAAAGTCTTAAAAAAGGGGTTAAAGAAACTGAAAATTTAGAAAAGGAACTTAGAAAAGCAGCAAAACAAGCTGCATATTTTGAACGATCAAATAAAGCTCTAGAAAAAATGAATAAACTCATGGAAGCTATTCCTTTTACTAGTATGCTTAATCCTCTAACAGCCTTTAATACTATAATATCATTTATAGTAAAATCATTTGTAGAAATAGACACATCCACCGCTGCTGCAGCTAAAAGCTTAAATAGAAGCTACAGAGAAATAGAGAATATAAGGTTAGGGATGAGAGAAATAGCTATGGATTCTGGTAACCAATTAGTTAATACTAGAGATATGTTAGAGGTTTTTGTTGCTATAAATGAAGATTTAGGAACAACATTAGATTTTACTAAAGGACTGACTGAAGAACAACAAAAAGGAGTAGCATTTCTTGGAAAAATGTATAAATTTTCTGGTTTAACTCTTGATGAAGTTAAAGGTTTACAAAAGCTTTCTTTTTTTCAACGTAAAGATGTAGAAAAAATGTCTGGTGAACTAATGTCTCAATATAAATTATCCGGATTAAGATATAAAGTAGCTTTAAATGAGAAAAAAGTTTTAAAAGACATACAAAATACCTCAGCATTTTTTAAAATTAATATTGAAGGTGGAGCAGTTGGGTTAGCTGATGCATTAGCTGCTACCCAAGCATTAGCTGTATCTTTAGATCAAGTTAAAAATACTGCAGGGGGACTATTAAGTTTTGAACAATCAATAGAAAAAGAATTATCAGCCGAATTACTTTTAGGTAAAAAAATAAATGGGGAGTACATGAGAACTCTTGCATTTAATAAGGATTATAAAGCATTAGCTGAAGAAATTAGAAATACTGTTGGTAGTTCTAGAGAAGAATTTGAAAGAAATGCTATTCAATCTCAAGCTTTAGCTGACTTTTTAGGAATGAGTGTTGAAAGTATGGCTCAAATGGTTTTTGATTCTGAAGCAGCACAAGAAGCTTCAAAAGAGACTGTTAATATTGAACAACAGAAAGTAAATTTACTTGGAAGTCAAACAGCAATAGCACAAGAACAATTAGAACTACAAAACCAACAAGTAGGTTTACTTGATACATTTGATGCTATACTCCAAAAATTCATAGACACTCAACTCCCTGGAATATTTGCAGGATTAGAGCTTATGAAAACTGCACTTAGTGATGCTGGGGGATTTATGGAAAAAATATTAAGTACTTTTGACCTAATAAAAACCGCCATATCAGTAGCTGCAGGTCTTATAGCAGGAAAATTTATATTTCAAATAGCAAATGCTATTACTAAAGGGGTTATTCAATATAAACAAAATCAAGCAATAGAACAATCCTTAAATAGACAAAATTTATTAATAGCAGAACAAACTAGATTACAAGGATTATTATCATTAGAAAAAACTGAAGAAAGCCTTGTTACAGCAGCAACTTTACAGGCAGAAAGAGCAAAAGGAAATACTATATCACAAAATATTATAAAACAATCAACTTTAACATCTGGAGCAGTAGTTGAAGCAGGAGCAAAATCTACAGCAGCTGTAGCAGGATCAGCTGGTCTTCTATTACCTGTTATATTAGGTGGTATTGCTGCAGTTGCATCAGCTATGGCTGTTTTTTCAGCAATGGATGATGGTATTATAGGCCCGGGATATGGCAGTAGAGTACTTTTAACTCCACAAGGGGGAATAGCATTTAATAATAAAGATACTATTGTAGCAGGTACTAATTTAACTAAAGGAAATGATGTAATATCTTCTCCTGAAGGTTCTATTAGTTTAGGTGGTGGTAGTGATCCACGTTTACTTGAAGAAATAATGAAAATGAATAGAAACATAGAAAATCTAGCTAGTAGACCTGTAGATATAACAACTAATATTGATGGAGAACCTTTAATAAACATAAAAGGTAATTTTCCTAATGAAGATGCTTTAGTTTCTGCTAAAGATAGTTTTAAAATATCATAAAATATAATATTTATAATAAAATAATAACTAAAAAACATGGGACTTAAAGAAAAATTAACTACTGATGGGTCAAAATTTACATACCCTGCTGATGGAGCTGTAGCTCAACCTTACAATGAAGATTTTACCCCTTCAACTAATGTATTAGCAACCAAAAATTCAGCTTTACATGCTACTAATAATGGTGAAGTAGGATACTCTCTTACAGGAGCTAATCCTAGCATGGAAAACCCAGGAGGAGGTAGCTCTACAGTTACTAATGCTTCTGCTGAATATAAAGATGGAAATACTATATCTGATTTACCTAATGCTAGTACTTTAGATTTAAATGGTGGATTTGGACCTAATGGTAAATATGAAGATAATGCGCCTGAAGGAGCTAATTTTTAATATAAACTCTAATGGGAGACATTTTAAATACTTTAATAAGTACAGGCTCTTTATACACTTATAATGCTGTAAATGGTACTCCCCAAGTTTACCCTGAAGATTTTACTCCTCCAATTAGTCCATTAGCAACTAAAGATTCAACTTTACATTTTAACCCTAATGCTAAAAAAAATAAATTAGGTTATTCTACTATAGGCACAGCAATGAGTAACTATAATACCTTTTTTCAAGATTGGGTTTCATCTAATAATAACACAGCTTACCTCCCTAACCCTTCAAATTTAGAACTTACAGATCCTGAAGGGTCAGACATTAAAAATAAACCTAAGTACAATTATATAAAAGGAAATAGATACCAAGACCAAAACTTTAAAATAGACTAAATGGGATTATTTGAAATATTAACAAACCCCCCTGAAGGATTTACTTATTATTCTCAAACAGTATTTCCTAATCCTAATGCTGTATCTACACCTGATACATTTGGTCAAAGAAGCATAGATAGTAGTAATAAACCTAAATATAAAGCCCCTAATAAAGTAGTAAAACTACCAAATGTAATAGGTAACAGTTATCCTAATCCTTTAGATAGAATAAGATATAATTCTAAATCATGGGGCCCTGATTTTATAACTCGAGGAAATCAATTTGGTACTGTAAGAACAGCAGATGATATAGAAAGATTTGTTAAATATTTTTTTCCTATTTCTGCTCAACAAAATTCTGATCTTAGCACTACAATCTCATTAGAAGGATTTCAAAGAGGAGGAATATCAGGTTTATCTTTTATTTTAAAACAAAATTTACTGTCTCAATTATTTGGTGATAAAACTATATATACTCCTTTATCTACTTTAACTCAAATTGGTATAAGTTTATCTGGTACATCTGTTAAAAAACAAGGATTTTTAAATAAAAAACTTAAAAAAGATGATTATGGTATTCAACCTGATTTTAGAAAAAAGATTTTAGGTCCTAACAAAAATGAAAAAACTGATTATCTTAGTGCATCACCTAATTATCAAGGAAATGGAAATATTGAAAAAAGAATTAATTTTAGAAGTGGAGGGACTAGAGGTAATGTATCTGATTATACCCAAGGAAAAAAGATATTTAAAGGAACTGAACCTCTTGGTCCATTAGATAAAATAAATGCTTCTCCAATATATGAATCTGAGCAAGCTTCAAATAATCCTATTTTTAAAGATTTATGTGATTTTAGGATAGCTATTATTAATAATAATTCTATCCAAGAATCAACTTTAAAAAACTATTATTTACATTTTAGAGCTTATATAGAAAATTTTAGTGATTCTTTTGATGCTAAATGGAAAGGAATTGATTATATGGGTAGAGCAGAAGAGTTTTATAGGTATAGTGGATTTAAAAGAAAAATTAATTTATCATTTATGTTAGCTGCTTCTTCTAAAGAAGAATTATTACCTATGTATAAAAAATTAAATTTCCTTGCTTCCTCTTTAGCCCCTAGCTACTCAGAAAATGGCTATATGAGAGGTAATTTATCTAAAATAACAGTAGGAGATTATTTACATGAACAACCTGGTTTTATAGATAATATTAGTGTAACCATCCCAGATAATTCTCCTTGGGAAGTTAACTTAGGATTAGATGGTGAACCCTTATCTGATTTAAGACAATTGCCTCACCATTTAAAAGTTAAAATGAACTTCGTACCAATCCATGAATTTAGGCCTGAAATAATGAAATTAACTGAGCTAAAAAATCCTACAGATTTTACAGGAGACAACTTAAAAATAAAAGAACCTAGGTATGGTAAACAAAGATTTATATCTTTAAAAAACTCTACTGATGGCACTAAAGGAAGTTGGGGAACAGAAGACAATTCAGATTTAAATCTTAATAATTTTCAATCCCCTGGTAGTTTTATTAATGATGAATTTGCTTAATATAATTTTATGAATAGATACTCTACAGCCAGAATATTACCTGCTACAGATGAAATAAAAAGAAGATATTCTAACATAAAATACCCTTCTATTTTACCTTCATCTAATGATATATATGTTCTTACTTCTTTAGGAGATAGGTATGATGTTTTAGCTTTAAATTATTATAGTGATACATCTTTATGGTGGATTATTTCTAAAGCTAATTCTTCTCAATCTACGGATTCATTATATCCAACAGTAGGTTCTCAAATTCGGATTCCATCACCTAGTAGGATTCCAACTATATTAGCTGATTTTAAAAATTTAAATATATACTAAATTTTAAATAAGTTATGCCTAAAAAAATTCTTAAAAAAAATGTAGTAGGAGAAGAACTTCAATCTTACGTCTCTAATCAAATTAAAAGAAGACAAAAAACTCATGGTAGTGGAGTACTTTCATCTAGAACAACAGAACAATTAGTTCAATTAAATTCTACTAATTCTTGGGTTAAACTTGCATCAGGAGTAGCAGTCACAGATAAAAAACTACAAGATTTAGGTATTTTTGCAGGTACTGGGTTAGAAGCTTTTAGAGGGATGGGTCTCGCTAAAAACCATATTTTATTTGGTGGAGTTTCTAATTTAACAAATAATGGTGATAATTACAAATTAAACCAGCAAAATGATTTTATAGGTACTTATGAACCTGAACAAGATTTTGGGATAGTACCTATGCCTGGAATAAAAGATTTAACAATAAAAGCTTTAAATAGAGGTTCTTTAAAGAAAGCTATTATAAAAATTAAAGCCCAAAACAGAAATCAGTTAAATATTTTAGATGCACTTTATTTAAGATTAGGTTATACTGTATTATTAGAATGGGGAAATAGTAATTTTTTAACTAATGAAGAAGGAAGACTAGAAAAAGTACAAGATACTATTTTAGAAAATAAAGAATTATTTTTTAATGAAGGTTGGCAAAACAAAGCCTATGATGATATTTTAAGAAAAGTTGAAGAATATAGAGTCCAATATCAAGGAAATTATGATGGAATGTTGGGTAAAGTATCTAACTTTGATTGGAAATTTAATAGTGATGGTTCTTATGATATAACATTAACTGTATTAAGTTATGGAGATATCATTGAATCTTTAAAAACCAATATAACAGCCCCTTCAAGTACATATACTTTTATTGATCAAAATAGTATAGCATCACAAGAAGGAACTTCTGTAAATGATAATAGATCAAGTAACATTATCTTTACTTTATTACAAACTTTTAAAATAGTATCTAACTTAGAAAATGGCAAATACTTAACCCCTACAGTTACTATAAATAAAAATACTCCTAAAAAAATAGGAGATTTTATAGAACCTGGCCCTGAAACAATCATTACAGGTAAAAAAGAATTTTATTATAAAACAATAGCTAGACTTAAAAGAACCCTTAATAGTAAAGAAGTAACAAGTGATGAGCTTAAATATTATAAAATAACTCCTAATTCAAGTGAATTAGATAAAAGATTTAAAGAATTAGCAACAGCAGATGTTGATGCTTTTAAAACTGTACCTTGGAATACTGTTGAAAAATTAGGAAATAAACTAATAGTTAGAGAACCTAATGATGGGTGGGCACCTGCACAAGCTATCCCCTATAATGGTGGAAACTTACTTCGTTGGATAGTAAATGCAGGGACTGAAGAAATTGCAGATAAAGAATTTGAAATAAGAGCTTATGGGTTTGAATTAGAAGAATCAAGCACATTAAAAAATGATATCTGCAACCCCTCAGTACCAAATCATACTCAAAAGTTTTTTATTCCTGAATTTGAAGATAACTTTAAAGAAACAGTACTTAATAAAAGCAATTTAGGCTCTCCTAACTCATTATTTAAAAAAATTAGAAGAGACAATGTAGAATCACTTCTTAAAAATAAAAATACTATTTATGAACTTAATAGAACAGAACCTAACCAACCTAATAACAAAAATAAATTTATCTATGTAGAGGATGTTAGAGAAGAACCATGTGGGGATTGGAATAGTGATTTATTTGAAAGTTATGATAAGTTTAATGGTGTAGGTAAAGAACTAACATTAGATTTAGAAAAAGTTAAAGAAAAAATAAGATCATTAACAAAATTTAGGGATGTAAAGGGTAATATAATTGATATAAAGATTAAACTTGATAGAACTATTAGAGTAAGCGGAGATACAATAATTAAAGACGATAATGTAAAAAATAAAGATATATTTCCTATCCAATTTAATCCAAAACAAAAAGCTGATTTTAGATTAACAGATCCTATAATAAATAAAAGAGTAATTGATATAAGAGTTAAATGGAAAAAAAGAGTAACTAATTTTGAATTTTTAAATTGGGAACTCCCTTCTCCTGGGTATATAGGGTTAAAATCTTATACTGATATTAGTAATTCTAATTATAATGTTAATGATATAGGTAAAATATTTTATCCTGCTAATTTTCCTAATTTAGATAGAGAAGATATTGAATATTATTCATTAAAAAGTCTTTTAAGTAAAGAGGAAAAAAAGACTTATATAGCAGTAGATAGTGAAAAATTTAAACAAGGTAAAAGAGATAACTTATTAGTAAACGTAAAAAATGATTTTGATGTAATAGAATACCCTCAAGATTTTACAATACAAAAAGATAATTTAGGAGATTTTAATATTATAGATGAAAATAGATATTTTACTTATCCTATTCAAAACTCTACTTTAACAACTAATTCATCCCCAAGATTAAAGCGCTATAAAAGTGAAACTACAGCTTCTTACCCATCTGAATCTAATGATCTTAGAGACCCTAAAGTTAACTACCATTACCAACACCCTTATATAGTCTGGGGCCTATCAGGTTCTACAATTAATATAGATAGTAACGGTTTTCAAATAGAAAGAGAAAAAGTTATATTTGATGGTTTAGAAAAAGGATATGGAGGAGAATCTAGAGGGGAAAGATTTACAGAGTTACCTATTATAGAAAAAACACCTTTTGAGTTTACACCAGGTAGGGGACCTGCTTATTCTAGTGCAACTTTTAATGATCCTGCTTTTAAAGATAAATATAACGATGATTTTGAAACTTATAAAAGTAACCAAGGAAATATTTTAGATAGTTACCCAAAACCCGAATACGATACAGAAGGTAACATAGTAAAAGATGGATATGAATTTTTTCATAGGTTTGTAGGAGAAACCCAAGAAAAAGCAAAATCAGATAAAAAGCCCTTTTATTGGGACTTATCATTTGAACAAGAAATAACCACTTTAAGTACTGGAGAAGCAGAAAATCCTTTAAAATTTATAGAACCTTTTGATGAAAAAGGAGTAGTAGTATTTAATACTAGTCCTAGAAAATATTATATAAGATTTGGGTTTCTTTTACAACTTGTAAGAGATAAAACATTAATAAAAATAGACACTAAAAAATCTGATTATAAAGATAATCCTCCTATATTTGATATATCTTATCAACAAGGAATTTCTGATATGTTATGTATGCCTAATCAAATGTCTTTTGATTTAAATAAATGCTTTGTAAGAAATGATAGTGTAAAATATTTTAAAGACGATAAAGAGGAAAACTACAGTTTATTTTCTGAAACTTACCCTTGGGACCATAAAAACATCTCTAACCCAGATAAATATTTTGAATCAGTAAAAACTAATTTAGAATTATTTGACCCTGATATAAATTACACATCACCAGTAGCTAAAGGAAAAGATAAAAATGTAGCTGATACTATGAACATATATTTAGAATTTGATTTTGTAGGGAACTGTATGTTATCCTCTACAGATGAAAGAGGAAATATGTCAACATATGATTTTGTTAATAATATATGTATAGGTTTAAATAAAGCCTTAGGGGGTGTAAATAACCTTGAACCTGTTATAGATGAAATAGATAATATTTTATATGTTATAGATTCCTCACCTAAATATGATTCTAAAAAATTAGATTCCTCTGATAACCAAACCTCAGATTATATTCTACAAGTATTAGGATACACCTCAGAAAATAATATTTTTGGTGTAGAATCTACTTTTTCACGAAAAATAGATTTAAAAACTGCTATTACTCCTGAATATGCTACTATGATAGCAGTTGGAGCAACTGCAGCAGGTTATGCTAAAGGTATTGAAGCAACTTCTTTTGCTACATGGAATAAGGGACTTATAGATAGATTTAAAGCTAATTTTTTACCCCCTGAAAAACCTAAATCAGGTAGTATTTCTGAAGAAGGAAGTATTGAAACATTTAAAGAAGAAGTTATACAAACTTATCAACAAATGATGTCTTTAGATATTAATAATAATAACTATAATAGTTTAGCTATAATACCTAATGGTAATAAAAGAGAATTTGATGTTTCTAAAGCAAGTGAGAATGTTTCTATAGCTACTGAATATTATAAATTTTTATTTGGTAATAGAGCTGCTAAAGAACCTAATAAATTTGTTGGTGGTGGAACAGGATTTATACCTTTTAAACTAAATATAACCCTAGATGGAATTTCAGGTTTTAAAATATATCAAAAATTAAAAGTTGATACTGATTTTTTACCTGATGGGTATGCTGTAACTACTGAATTTATTATTACTGGAGTAGATCATGTTTTAAGAGATAACGATTGGGAAACTAATTTAAAATTAATTATGCTTCCTAAATTTGAAGATTATAAAGAAATTGTAACTTTAGATACTTTTAGATCAACTGCTGTAACATATAATACTGAAACTATTAGTAGCCAACAAAAAAACACAGTTAAAGATGATTCAAGTTGGGCTGATTTAGTAGTTGAAGCAACAGAATGTGTTTTTAACAATAACCCAGTACCTACAATAGCTTTCTGTGCTAAATATTCTACTATGATTGCTAAATCTATAGTAAGTAAAATTAATAATGGTGATTGTAATAATGTAACTGGTGGATGGGGTGATGCTAATAATCCAAATTATAAAGACAAAATAGAATCCACAGGAAAATATGTATTACAAAATAGTGGTATAATAAAAGGTCCTGATCTTGCAACTAAAATGGTAGATTTCTTTAATAACTCTAATTGGGAATATGGAGATGTAGTTCAATATTATTTACTCCCAAATCCTAACAGTAGTGATCCAAATGAAGTAAATGGTTATAATAAATATGTAACAGATGTTACACAATGGGAAGCAGGTAATGGTACTAAAGTAAAAAGAAATGGTAGTGCTGTTTACCATATCCAAGTCTATACAGGAAAATACTCTAAAAATAATAGCGGAACAGGATGGACTACAGATAAGAAAAATAATTATGGAACTGCATTTGTATATAAATCAAAAACCTATCTTGAAGGAGACGAATACCAAATAAATGTATTCAAAGTAAAAGATAATATTGTAAATACTTATAACTAATAAAATGTATTACCCTAAATCACAAATAAAAACTGGATTTATTACTAATGGTAATGAGTATATTTTATCTACTACTTTAGAAAATTATAAAGGTTCTTATTTTAAAACCTCAACAGGAAAAGTATTTACTGGTAAAAACCCAAATAAGTCTTCAATTAAACTATTACCTTTTAATTCTAGATATAATACCGCAACAGATTCAAATTCTCCTACTTTATCTAATAAAACTAACCCCGAAAAAACAATTGCACCTGTTACAAAACAAGCTGCTATTTTATCTCCTGAAGATTTTAAAAAATATGCTAAATATGATTCTAACTCTTCTGTATATAGTAATACTGTTGATATTAAAACAAGAGTTATACCCCAATTTAGTCCTACCTACCCAACAGAACAAGAAAAAGAAAAAGGTATATTTACTAGATATTTTTGTAAAAAGAATAATGAACGTAAATATATTGAAATATCTAAAGCTTCTCATGATAAACTTACAAATAAGGATGATAGTATAGCTTGGGATTTATATACAAGTTTTTCTTTTTCTTGGAAAATAAAAGGAGATAGAAATAAAACTTATATTAGAAACCAATCCTCAGTTTCTAAAATTGAATCCCAACTAAACTATATAGGATTTTCAAAATACTTTAAAGGTAAATTTTTACAATATTTCTTGGAAGATTAAAGAAACCTTAGTATCTTAATCTTATGTATTGGCTTATAGAAAATCAAACTAAGATAGATCATCTTTGTCAAATAAAACACAAAGAAGCATATGTTGAAGTAATCCCAACATCACCATTTCTACACCCTGTAGAAAATAGTATATGTGCTATTTACATTAGACCAATAACTGATACAAAAGGGTATATTATCCCAATAAACCATAGTGAAACAATAAATTTTGATATAGAAGAGGGAATAAAAGTACTAAACAGCATAAAAAAAATCTATATAAGAGATAAAAAAGAATTCCTACATTACATAAAAGAAATACCACTTAGCAACTTACTACAACCAACCCCATCCCCTACTACGTATATACCAGAATTAACACCTGCCCACAACCATATTAACCAAAATAGTGGTGGACGTGTGCATACTAACCCGTTAATACCAATAGTTAAACACTATGAGGTATGTGAACAAAACTATAATGAGTTTAATATAGGGGAACCAAATTTATTTTACAATAATAGAGCATCAATTGTGTTTAATATGATAGAACAAGCGGGAATCAAAGCAGATAACACGCTATATCAACATTATTTTGATAAAGACACCAACGATGGTTATGTATACACACAATATAATTTTAACACAACAACTACGAGACCCTCTAATAGATATGGAGGTGTAAATTACTCGGCATTAAATAAAGAAAATGGAGAAAGAAAATGTTTTAAACCGCGCAATGATTTATTTATCGAAATGGATATTAGTGCTTACCATCCTACCCTTTTGGCTAGTCTCTGTGATTATAACTTTTATACTATGGATATTCATGAGTCTTTTGCTGAAATGTATGGAGTTGACTACAAAAAAGCCAAAGAAATTACGTTTAAGCAAATCTATGGAGGGATTTGGGAAAAATATGAACATCTTCCGTACTTTAAAAAAGTAAAAGTATATACAAATGAGTTATGGGAAGAGTTTCAAACAAAAGGGTATATTGAGTGCCCAACATCTAAATATAGATTTGAGAAAGATAAACTGGATAATATGAATCCACAAAAACTTTTAAATTATCTATTACAAAATTTGGAAACCTCAACTAATGTTCTTATATTATGGGACATATTTAAACTTTTACGAGGAAAAAATACAAAACTTGTACTATATGTTTATGATTCGTTTTTATTAGATTATGATGAAACCGAAACAGAAATTTTAGAACAAATTAAAGAAATATTTAAACAAAGAAAATTACAAATTAAAACAAAAATAGGTAAAGATTATAGCTTTACAAAATAAACTTATGCTTAATACTTTAAAAGAATCACCCAATACGTATAACATATATGACTTTAATAGTGCTGTAGACCTTACGTTGATGAATAATAGATTGTTTTGTACTTTTACTACTTTAGAAGATTTAGATAATCTTATTGAACAACTATCTAACAAATACGTTATAATGTATAATAAAATGTTTGTTTTAAAAGTACAAAGTAACGAAGAGTATACAGTTACATATAACGTTGATCAAGGTAATGTTAATGATATACCTGAAAATACTATTCTTGTACATAGAAAAAAAGAATCAAACACTTTATATACAATAAATGCTCTTAATGAGTTAATAAAAAAATTAAATGGGGGAGTAGTAGATACAAAGTTTCCAATTAGTTGGCAACATTATAAAAATTGTATTCTACTTACTCAACATAATGAAATTAAACAACTAAATACAAAAATTCATAAGATTATTGAATTATAATTTGGTTATTTAAATAAAGGTTAATATATTTACAGTTATAAATTTTAAAATAAAGTTATATTATGAATCTAGATGCAATCAAGAAAAAGCTTGACACACTACAAAAATCCTCTAATAATAATGGAGGTAACAAAAGCGATTATATTCCGCTAAACAAATTTAAACCTTCAGTAGGTAAACAAACAGTAAGAGTTGTACCTTTTAAGTACAATAAAGACTACCCTTTTACAGAAATGCAATTTTACTATAATATTGGTAAATTTAGAACTCTTGCTTCTCCATTAAATTGGGGTGAAAAAGACCCAATTGCAGAATTTGCAAAACAACTTAGAGGTACTAATGATAAAGAAAATTGGAAGCTAGCTAAAAAACTAGACCCTAAAACTCGTATCTTTGTTCCTGTAATTGTTAGAGGGCAAGAAGCAGAAGGAGTTCAAATGTGGGAATTTGGTAAATTAGTTTACACAGAATTTTTAAATTTAGCTGCTGATGAAGAAGTTGGTGATTTTACAGATATTGTAAATGGTAGAGATATTAAATTAGTTACTACTAGCCCTGATCAAAATGGTACTAAATACAATAGTACTTCTATTTCACCTTCTATGAAACAAACACCTTTATCATCTGATAAAGCACAAGTTGAAGCATGGTTAGAAGATCAACAAAACCCTAAAGAAACATTTAAACCACTTCCGTTTGATACTCTTAAAGGTGCTCTTCAAGAATGGTTATCACCTGAGGAAGATGAAGAAGGAGAAATTTCTTCTGAACCTGCTGTAGAATTTGATGATGAAAAAACTGATTCAAATTATAGCCTTTCTACTAAAAAGAAACAAACTAAAGTAGATAAGTTTGATGAAATGTTTGATAAAGAAGACGGTTTACCATTTTAAATAAAGTTATATGCCAAGAAATAGAAAATCACTGTCAGAAGCAGTAGATAATGAATTAAAATCAGATTTTAATTTAAATAGTTTTAAAAATAAAAAAGGTTTAGCATCTAATGTTAAATTTAAAGCCCAAGATTGGGTTCCACTCTCCCCAGCATTCCAAGAAGTAACATCAGTACCAGGAATACCTTTAGGTCATATTGTTTTACTTAGAGGCCATTCAGATACAGGAAAAACTACCGCGTTACTTGAGGCAGCAGTTGCTGCCCAAAAACGTGGTATTCTTCCTGTTTTTATCATTACAGAAATGAAATGGTCTTGGGAGCATGCTAAAATGATGGGTTTTGAAGTTAATGAAGTATTTGATAAAGAAACAGGTGAGTTAATTGATTATGAAGGTCAATTTCTTTATGTTGATAGAGAAACTATTAATACTATAGAAGATGTTGCAGCATTTGTTTTAGATTTAATGGATGAACAGAAAAAAGGTAATTTACCTTATTATTTAATGTTTTTATGGGATTCAATTGGTTCAGTACCTTGTGAAATGTCTGTTAAATCAAATAAAAATAATAACGAATGGAATGCAGGTGCTATGTCAACCCAATTTGGGAATAATGTTAATCAACGTATTACATTATCTCGTAAAGAAAGTTCAAAATATACGAATACTTTAGTTTGTGTTAATAAAGTTTGGGCGGCTAAACCTGCTGTACCTATGGGACAGCCTAAATTAATGAATAAAGGTGGTTTTGCAATGTGGTTTGATGCAACTTTTGTAGTAACATTTGGAAACATTGCAGATTCTGGTACGTCTAAATTAAAAGCTATTAAAGATGGTAAACAAGTAGAATTTGCTAAACGGACAAATTTACAAATTGATAAAAATCATATTAATGGTATACAATCTAGAGGAAAAATTGTTATGACACCTCATGGGTTTATTTTAGATAATGATAAAGATCTAAAAGATTATAAAGATTCACAAAAAGAAGAATGGAAAAAAGTATTAGGAGGAGGAGATTTTAATATAATCGAAGAAAATTCTGATACTTCACAGGTTGAATCTTTTATTACTGAACCTGAAATATGAAAAAAGATCTTTTAAATCTTTTAGATAATATACAAGAAACAGAAAAAGAATTACCTCAATTTGAACGTTATATATTAATTGATGGACTTAATTTATTTTTTAGAAGTTTTAGTGCTATAAATGCTGTTAACCCTAAAGGAGCTCATGTAGGTGGTTTAGGAGGGTTTTTCCGCTCATTAGGGTTTTTAATTCGTCAAATTCAACCAACTAAAGTATTTGTTATATTTGATGGAAAAGGTTCTTCTAATAATAGAAAAAATTTAATACCTGAATATAAAGCGAATCGAAATACTTCTCGAATTACTAATTGGGAAGTATTTGAAAGTTTAGAAGAAGAAGATGATTCTAAAATTGATCAAATTGTTAGAATTATTCAATATCTAAAAACACTACCTGTAAAAACTATATCAATTGATAAAGTAGAAGCTGATGATATAATTGCATACCTAAGCAAAACCCTACCAAATAACCCTAATGATAGAACTTTTATAGTATCAAGTGATAAAGACTATCTTCAATTAGTATCAGAACAAGTTATTGTTTATAGACCTATAGAAAAAGAATTTTATACTGAACAAACAGTAAAAGATAAATTTAATGTTACCCCTAACAATTTTCTCTTATATAAACTACTAATGGGTGATAACTCAGATGGAATCCCAGGTATTAAAGGTTTAGGCCTTAAAAAATTATATAAACTATTTCCTGAATTAACAGGAAAAAATATGGAGCTAGATGATTTATTAGATTTATGTGAAAATAAATTAAAAGATCATGTAATATATGCTCGTGTTTTACATGATGTAGAATTATTAGAAAATAAACATAAAGTTATGGATTTATCAAACCCAATGATAGATGATAAAGATAAAATGTTTATAGATAAATTTGTAAAAGATGAATCTCTTAATTATTTACCATCTCAATTTATTGAAATGTACAAACAAGATCAACTTGGAGGTATTATAAGAAATGTTGACATTTGGCTTAAAGATAATTTTGAAAATTTATTGGAAAACAAATAAATTATTGTTATATTTAAATAAAAGTTATAAAAAATGACGTTAAAATCAATTGACGAATACGGCTCAATCTTTCAAATGAAGGTTATTTCTTCATTACTAACACATAAGAATTTTTTACAAAACATAAATGATGTTTTAGATAGTGAGTATTTTACTAACCCTGCACATAAATGGGTTATAAATGAAATATTAGATTACTACGAAAAATATCATACTACTATTTCAATGGATATTTTAAAAGTTGAAATGAAAAAAGTAGAAAATGAAGTACTTCAAGTTTCAATTAGAGAACAACTTCGTGAAGCATATAAAGCAGATATAGATGA